>Ga0256832_1000557_pt1 | contig 24491 bp, 22 predicted proteins | sample 134614metaG_FD_190534 | JGI IMG/M metagenome (GOLD analysis project Ga0256832, IMG submission 190534) | Hydrothermal vent microbial communities from Lau Basin, Pacific Ocean - 134-614 | ecosystem: Environmental > Aquatic > Marine > Hydrothermal vents | place: Pacific Ocean: Lau Basin | collected... | reverse complement strand
ATAAAATAACCTGGTATGCAGAACCGCTCTCGTACCGTAATCAGCGTTCTCGGTGCCGGCTCCTGGGGAACGGCACTGGCCATGCTGCTGGCACGCAATGGTATTACGGTGCGCTTATGGGATCGTGATTCGTCTCATATAGAGGCACTGGAAAAATCCCGCGCCAATGAACGGTACCTGCCTGGAATCCCCTTGCCGGACGGCATTACCCCCGTCGCCGACCTGGACAAGGCCCTGTCCGGGTCCGATTTTGTACTGGTCGTTGTACCAAGCGCAGGCTTCCGGGACGCCCTGAAGAAAATATCCGCGTTACCGGAAACACCGGCGAAACTGATCTGGGCCAGTAAAGGCCTTGAACCCGGGACCGGCAAGTTTCTGCACCAGGTGGTCGAGGAAGAAATGCCCGGCCACCCTGCCTACGCCGCCCTGTCCGGACCCAGTTTCGCGCTGGAGGTCGCCCGTGGCCTGCCCACAGCAGTCACCGTGGCCTCACCGGTCGCAGCCTACGCCGACACGGTAGCCGAATTATTTCACTGCCCGACATTCCGGGCCTATACCAGTAATGACCTGCTTGGTGTTGAACTTGGCGGGTCAGTAAAAAATGTACTGGCCATTGCTGCCGGAATTTCCGATGGTCTGGGTTACGGTGCCAATGCGCGTGCTGCGCTGATTACCCGGGGCCTGGCGGAAATCATGCGCCTTGGCGCCCGGCTTGGTGGACAACGTGAAACCTTCATGGGACTGGCCGGGGTAGGCGACCTGGTGCTGACCTGTACCGATGACCTGTCACGTAACCGGCGGCTGGGGCTGGCACTGGGCCAGGGCAAGGCCCTGGCGCAAGCCGTTGAAAGTATCGGACAGGCGATAGAAGGCCTGGAGACTGCAAAAGAACTTGATGCACTGGCTGCCCGGCACCAGGTCGATATGCCGATAACCGCCCAGGTAAAAGCTGTTCTGTACGACAATGCGCCACCGTCATCCGCTGTACAGGCCCTGCTGAACCGGGAAGCCAAGGCCGAACTGCTGTAAGGCAACACTTTCTCTCTCACGCTATCGATGATCCCTGGCTTGCCAGGTCTCTTGCATCCGCCAGCCAATCATTAGCCCATCATCCATTGCGATTTACCGCGCAAGGCAGATAATAGAGCAGCGGTCCTTCAACAACGAGGTGCAAGGTGTCTGTCCTGTCATTTTTCTCGCTCACCCGGAATACTGCCCTCTACGGCCTGCTCCTGCTGCTTGCCTCACTGCCAGCGGCGGCTGCACCGGCCACACTCAAAACCACGCTGGCCAGTTACCAGCTGCTGCAGGACGAACAACGCTTCGATGGCCTGGTCGAGGCCGTGTACCAGTCGACGATCTCCGCACAGACAGCAGGCGAAATTATCGAACTGCCATTTGATGTCAATGATTATGTTCCCAAGGGCGCACTCATTGTGCGTCTGGATGACAAGCGCCAGAAGGCGCAGCTGGACCAGGCCATCGCCAGTGAAGCACGGGCGCGGGCACAGCTTACCGATGCCGAGTCTGACTACCGCCGCAAGCAGCAACTGTTCAAAAAGAAAGTGCTGGGCAAGGCGACACTGGACAAGGCGGAAACCGCGCTCAAATCCGCGCGTGCCGGGCTGGAACTGGCACAGGCAAAACTGGCCCAGGCGCGTGAGCAATGGGAATACACCCGGGTGCGCGCACCGTTTGCCGGCGTCATGATCGAGAGACTGGTTGAACTCGGCGAGCACGCCCGTGTTGGTACACCACTGGCAACGGGCCTGTCACTGGAAAAACTGCGTGTCCAGGTCGCAATTCCTTCACACTACGCCAGCCAGATACGTGAAAACCTGCAGGCACGTGTACAAATCCCCGACAGCGGGGCATGGCTGGAAAGTAACGACATCACACTGTTTCCTTTCGCGGACCCGCAAAGTCACACATTTACAGCGCGCGTCCGGTTACCGGATGGCCAGCACGGCATGTATCCCGGTGTGCTGGTCAAGGTAGCTTTCCTGGTTGGCCGGCAACAGGCGCTGCTGATTCCTGATACCGCCATCATCCACCGCAGCGAAGTGACCGGTGTATATGTCGTGGAGAAATCAGGACAGATCCATTTTCGCCAGTTGCGTATCGGACGCCCGGCCGCAGGTGGCATGCGCGTTGTACTGGCCGGACTGGAAGAGGGCGAATCGATAGCGCTGGACCCGGTGGCTGCCGGCATTGCACTTAAACAACAGGTGAAAACTGCATCCCATGAATGAACAGCCCGGCTTCTCGGGCAACATTGCCCGCCGTTTTCTGCAAACCGAAATTACGCCCCTGCTGGCCTTGCTGGGTGTGCTGCTCGGGCTGTTCGCGATTGCTGTGACACCGCGTGAAGAAGAACCACAGATCAACGTCACCTTTGCCAACGTCTTCATCCCGTTCCCCGGTGCTTCCGCGCGCGAAGTGGAAAAACTGGTCACCAGCTCTGCCGAACAGGTGCTGGCCGAAATCGAGGGCGTAAAACATATTTATTCTGTGTCACGCCCGGGACTGTCCATCCTCAGTATTGAGTTCCTGGTCGGCGAACCACGTACCGAGGCCATCGTGCGCCTGTATAACGCCCTGTATTCCAATCAGGACTGGCTGCCTGCCAATCTGGGCGTCGGCCAGCCACTGGTCAAGCCCAAGGGCATCGACGATGTCCCCATTGTGACACTGACACTCTGGACGGAAGACCCCACCCGTGCAGCAGCCGATCTCAGGCATATTGCACATACGCTGGAAACCGAACTGAAACGGGTACCTGGTACCCGGAATATTTACACAATAGGTGGCCCGGCCCCGGTCGTGGACGTCCTTCTCGATCCGCAGCGGCTCGCCGGTTACGGGCTCACACTGCAAGCACTGCGCAGCGCATTGCAACAGGCCAACCAGTCCGCCGATGTCGGGACGCTGGTACGTGACAACCGGGAAGTACAGGTCAAGGCAGGACGGCTGCTCGGTGACGCTGACACAATTGCCGGACTGGTTGTTGGCATGCACGCAGACAAACCGGTATATCTGCGTGATGTCGCCGATGTGCGGCAAGGCCCCGAACAGCCACGGCAGTATGTCTGGTTCGGTTCCGGTGCGGCAGCGGGTGATAGTGTAATGCCAGGTGAACATCCCGCGGTGACGCTGGCCATTGCCAAGCAGCCGGGCACCAACGCCGTGCAGATTGCCGACCAGGTGATCGCACGACTGGATGCACTGAAAGGCATTTTTATCCCGCAGGGTGTGAACGTTACTGTCACACGTAACTACGGTGTCACCGCTGACCAGAAAGCCCAGACCCTGATCAAGAAACTGATTTTTGCCACGGCCTCGGTGGTACTGCTGGTAATTTTCAGCCTGGGCTGGCGCGAAGCAATTATTGTCGGCAGCGCAGTCATTATCACCCTGGCCATTACGCTGTTCGCCTCCTGGGCCTGGGGTTTTACCCTCAACCGGGTATCACTGTTTGCACTGATTTTCTCCATCGGTATCCTGGTGGATGATGCGGTGGTCGTGGTAGAAAACATCCACCGCCATATGCAAATGGGCAAGATGAACCTGGTACAGGCCATTCCTGTCGCAGTAGACGAAGTCGGCGGACCGACTATTCTTGCAACCTTTACCGTCATTGCAGCCTTGTTACCGATGGCCTTTGTCACCGGGCTGATGGGGCCATACATGAGCCCGATCCCCATCAACGCCAGTATGGGCATGCTGATTTCACTTGCGGTGGCACTGGTTTTCACACCGTGGATGTCACTGAAAATGCTGCGCACCACGCACGTACACAGCACCGAAGACCCTGCGGACTCGCGCTTGCTGGCCGCCTTCCGCCGTTTGCTGATGCCTTTCCTGTCCGGCGACAAGGGACAGCGTGCCCGCTTCCTCATGCTTGCCAGCATGCTGGTACTCATCCTGTTCTCGGTGGGGCTGGCCGGTGTAAAGCTGGTGGTTCTGAAAATGCTGCCTTTTGACAACAAGTCAGAGTTCCAGGTTGTTGTTGATATGCCGGAGGGTACATCACTCGAACAGACCAACCGGGTCCTGACAGAACTGGCGGACTACCTGTCCGGCGTACCTGAAGTGAACAACTACCAGATCTACGCCGGCACGGCTGCCCCGATCAATTTCAACGGCCTGGTGCGTCAGTACTACCTGCGCGAAGGCGCGTCTGTCGGTGATATCCAGGTCAACCTGGTCGACAAGTCACGGCGTACGCGCAAGAGTCACGATATTGCACGCAGTGTGCGTGGCCCCCTGCAGGCCATTGGCAAACACTTCGATGCCGTTGTAAAGATTGTCGAGGTACCGCCCGGGCCACCGGTCCTGTCTCCACTTGTTGCGGAAATTTATGGGCCAGATTACGACGGGCAGGTGAAAATAGCCCGCCAGATTCGCCAGGTATTCACACAAACCGGGGACATCGTCGATGTCGATGACAGTGTCGAGCATGCCGCGCCGCGCTGGATTGTAAATATTGACCGCAGCCGTGCCGCACAGCTTGGTGTCGACCAGGCGACCGTGGTCCGCGCACTGTCGACTGCACTGGATGGTGAGGATGTCAGTTACCTGCACGACCCCAACGCCCGCTACCCCGTCGCCATTCGCCTGGAACTTCCCGTCGCCGAAAAAACAGACATCGAAAAAGTCCTTGGCATCAAGGTACGCAGCCAGTCCGGTACACAGGTTGCCCTGTCGGAACTGGCGACCCTGGAATCATCCACCATCGAACGTTCCATCTATCGCAAGGACCACCTGCCGCTGGTCTTTGTGACCGGCGACATGGCGGGTGAGCTGGACAGCCCGCTGTACGGCATGGCGGCGCTGCACAAGACGATCGGGGAAACATTGCTTGCCAATGGTGAACCTGTCCGGCAACACCTGGTCCGGCAGCCGGACAACCCCTACCGCTACAGCCTGAAGTGGGACGGTGAATGGCAGATCACCTACGAAACCTTCCGTGATATGGGTATTGCCTATTCAGTGGGACTGATTCTGATCTACCTGCTGGTGGTCGCCCAGTTCCGCTCCTACCTGACCCCCCTGGTCATCATGGCGCCGATCCCGCTCACGATCATCGGTGTCATGCCGGGACATGCACTGCTCGGCGCCCAGTTCACCGCCACCTCGATGATCGGCATGATTGCACTGGCGGGGATTATTGTGCGCAATTCCATCCTGCTGGTGGATTTCATCAATGACGAAGTCGCCAGGGGAATTGCCTTCGAGGAAGCCGTTATTCGCGCCGGAGCGATTCGCGCCAAACCGATTATTCTCACCGGCCTGGCGGCCATACTTGGTGCCCTGTTCATCCTCGATGACCCGATTTTCCGTGGCCTGGCCATCGCACTGATCTTCGGCCTGCTGGTGTCGACCGTCCTTACGCTGGTCGTGATCCCGGTCATGTACTACGCATTAATGCGCAAACGACTGGACCGGCTGACACCTCCACAATAATAATCAAGGCATCTCAGCTAACTTCGTCATTGCGAGCGTAGCGCGGCAATCTCTGACAGTCTGGTACCAGACCATGGAGATTGCCGCGCTACGCTCGCAATGACGAAGCTATCAGTCTGCACCTGAAAATCCCTGCTGCCGCCAGGCCTCGTAAACCAGTACGGCAACGGTGTTGGACAGGTTCAGACTGCGACTGCGGGCCACCATCGGCAGGCGTATCACCGCACTGACCTGTGCTGATTCGAGCAGCGCAGCCGGCAACCCCCGGGTTTCCGGCCCGAACAACAGGGCGTCACCGGCTTGATAGGCCACATCGCTGTAACACTGGGTACCGTGCGTTGAAACCGCATACAAGTGCTTCGGCTGAACATCTGCAAGAAAATCTTCCAGCGTATCGTGTACCTGAACACTGGCCCATTCGCGGTAATCCAGTCCCGCCCGGCGCAGCTTGCGGTCTTCCAGTTCGAAGCCGAGCGGGCGCACAAGGTGTAACCGGCAACCCGTGTTGGCACACAGCCGCATGATATTACCGGTATTGGGCGGGATCTCCGGCTGAAACAGTACGATATGGAACATAACGCTAATCCGCTTTTCTTTCGCCGGCAGTTCAGGTCAAATACGGCCCCACGAGCTGCTAACCGGACCTCTCCATGAGCCAGACTGCCAATCCGCTTGCCGTCGATTTCTGCGGCCTGACACTCAACTCACCGCTGGTGCTCCTGTCCGGCTGTGTGGGGTTTGGGGAGGAATATACACGGGTACGGGGATTTTCCAATCGCGATGTTGGCGCGATCTGCCTGAAGGGCACCACACTCGATGCCCGGCCAGGCAATGCGCCTCACCGCGTCTATGAAACACCGGCAGGCATGCTCAACGCCATCGGCCTGCAAAATCCTGGTGTGGATCATGTTGTGAACAGCATCCTGCCACAGCTGGATTTTGAAGAAACACGCTTTATTGCCAATGTGTCCGGTTCTACCGTGGAAGAGTACCACGAGGTCACGCGGCGCTTTGATGACTCGCCCATCGATGCAATCGAGATCAATATCTCCTGCCCGAACGTGAAAGAGGGCGGTGTTGCGTTCGGGAATGACCCGGACATGTCCGCCAGGGTGGTGGAAACCTGTCGCAAGGCAACCAACAAGCCGTTGATCACCAAGCTGTCGCCCAACCAGACGGACATTGCCGGTAATGCCCGCCGCTGTATCGAGGCGGGCAGTGATGCCTTTGCCGTTATCAACACGTTGATGGGCATGGCCATCGACATCGAAACCCGCCGGCCGGTAATCGGCAACAACCAGGGCGGCCTGTCGGGGCCTGCCATCAAACCGGTCGCCCTGCTCAAGGTGCAGCAGGTCTACCAGGTGTGCAAGGCACACAATATTCCCATTATTGGCCAGGGCGGCATCACAAGCGTCGAGGACGCCATCGAATTTCTCATTGCCGGTGCCACGACGGTGGGAATTGGCACCGCACTGTTCTACGACCCGCTGGTGTGCAAAAGCCTGAACAAGGGGATTTCCGACTACCTGCAGCGCCAGCAATTGACTGACCTCGCAGCCCTGACCGGCAGTCTGCAGCTCAACGGGGCCAATGCCTGCTGACCAGCACGGGTAATCCCTGTTCCAGGCAGCCCTGTAACCCAAGCTGTCGAAAATTCGGCCTGTTTCTTGCTTTATCCATCTCGCTATGGACAAAAAAGCATTCGACATCAAAAACCTGTGCCGGCAAGTTACTGCTGTGTTACATCCTGTGCGCAGAAAAAATCAGCCTAAACAAGGCGTCCCGGCAGGCCCGGGACCATTCCGCAGTTGCCAGCCAGGGTGGTATAAAGCGCTGGAAATTTGTCTATCCAATCAGTGTGGTACCCGGAATTTTGACACTTCCGGGATTTTCGCCGCTCCTCCAGCAGGATTTTTGGAAGGCTGAACGGCATGCACCAGCAGATCAACCTCTTCCAGCCGGTATTTCGAAAACAACACAAGGTGTTTTCTGCCGCCACGCTGGCGCAAATTACGGCTGCCGTGGCCTTTTTGCTGTTGCTGCTCCTTGTCCATGCAAGCTGGACGCTGGCCAACATGAAGGCCTCGGCTGATAACCTGCAACAACAGTACAGCCACATGCAGCAGGAAATCAGTGCGCTGGAAGACACACTGCGCACCCCGGATACCGAAAGCCTGGACAATGAAATTGAAAACCTGCAGACCCGTATCGAAGCACGCAGCGAACTGCTGGAACGCTTTGACGACCTGGCCATAGAAAATCAGAATGGCTTTTATAATCAATTCCTTACGCTTGCTAAACAGTATATCCCCGGACTCTGGCTGGAAGGGGTAAGTGTCGACAACCGTGCCCGTATCGAGGTACGTGGCGGCACACTGAATGCACAACTGGTTCCCGTCTACCTGCAACAGCTGGCAAAGCAAAGTGAACTGTCAGCAATGCCATTTGAAACCGTAAAAATGACCCGGCCGGACCCTGAACAACCACAAATCGGTTTCGTTTTGCGCAACTTCCGCGAGGATCCGACATGGGACTGAAACTGCCCGAACACGTACAACAGCTGGCAGATCGCATCGATGCACTTGCCCTGCGGGAAAGAATCCTGTTGCTGGCTACGGCCGTCGCCGTGCTGTTCTTCAGCATTGATATGCTGGCACTTCAGCCCGTTCTGAAAAAACAGCAGGTGGTTCGAGAACAGATCTCCGAGCACGAAAATCGCCTCAACGCCCTGCGCCAACAGGCCCGGCTGTTGCAGTATCGAAGTGATACAGATCCCCTGCAGTCACGCCATGAGCAACGCGACAGGCTCAAACAGGAACTCGCCGCACTGGATACCCGGATTGTCAGCCAGCTCGGGGCTCTGGTGGAACCCGCGCAGGCTGCCGAGGTGCTGGAACAGGTTCTGTCGAAGCACCGTGGTCTTAAACTGATTTCACTGGATGCCAGTACCCGTACGCTGGATGACCTCGATACGGAAAACAGTGAGGCTGCCAGCATAGGGCGCTACCAGATCGACCTCGTCCTGGATGGCGGTTACCTGGACGTACTGGCCTACCTTAAATCACTGGAGTCCCTGCCATGGAAATTCTTCTGGCAAAAGGTCGACTTCCAGAGCACTGAATACCCGCATGCCACAACACACCTGCAGCTCTATACCCTGGGGGCCAGTAATGTCTAGGGAACCTCTGATTAATTTGTCATACCGGCGCATGCCGGTATCCATGTCATTGAAACCTCTGGATTCCGGCCCACGCCGGAATGACGGAAAAGGCATTTATCAGAGGTTCTCCCGCTACCTTGTTGCACTCCTGGCAGGCCTGCTGCTCTCCGGCAGTGTTTTCGCATTGAACGACCCCACGCGCCCGATTGATCCCGCCGTCTATTTCGGCAGCGGTAACCGTGACGGGTGGGCACTGCAATCCATCCTTTTTTCCAATGACCGCCGGATTGCCATTATCAATGGAGTGCGCGTCCAGGAAGGCGACCGCATTGGAGCGGCCCGGGTTGTCCGTATCAGGGACTCACGGGTCGTGCTTGAAACAGGAAACCGCACACTCGAACTGCGCCTGCGACCCAACACGCTGAAAACAAGGCCGTGACTATGAAACAAGCAAAAATACTTACCCTCGTTCTGGCAACCGCTTTTCTGTTGAGCGCATGCCAGCAGATGCCCAGCCGGCCCGGCTCGACCCTGCCAGCCATCAAGCAGGCGCTTGAAGAAGCGAACACACCACACCCGGCAGCACCCCAGGAACCCCCTCTCGCCGTGCAGAACGCGTTACGCCCACAGGCAGGCGTGGCACTGGGCACACTCAAACCGCGTGTACCGACCTACGATGTATCGGTCAATAACGTTCCTGCACGCGAGTTCTTCATGAGCCTTGTACAGGGCACGACGGATAACATGGTCGTACACCCGGCAGTATCCGGTACGCTCACGCTTGACCTTAAAGATGTCACCACCGATGAAGTCCTGGCAACAGTTCGAGATGTGTACGGTTATGAGTTCCGTCACAGCCACGGGGTATACCAGATATTTCCGGCACGTATCCGCTCACAGGTATTCAAGGTCAATTACCTGGACCTGAAACGCAAGGGCAGTTCACGTACCCGCATCAGTTCAGGCCAGGTCACACAGGCGCCACCACCAACCAACCTGATACCAGGCAGGACCGGTTCACTTGGCTCGTCCGGATCCGGATCTGCCGCAGGCGGTTTCGCAAACCCCGGTACCGGCGGTTCCAGCAGCGCCAACCAGCGCAGCTTCTCCGGCGCACAGGTCTCGACACAAACTGATTCTGATTTCTGGGATACGCTTGAGAAGTCACTGAAAACCCTTATTGGCGAAGAAGATGGCCGCAAGATAATTACCGACCCACTGTCAGGCACAGTACTGGTACGCGCCATGCCACGCGAGCTGATGGATGTCGAGCAGTACCTGGACTCACTGCAACGCTCTGTAAACCGGCAGGTGATCATTGAAGCAAAGATTGTCGAGGTTCAACTCAATGATGCCTTCCAGGCCGGTGTCAACTGGACATCATTTATTGATATACAGGGAACCAGCCGTGAACTGACCGCTGGCGTATTCGGTACCGGACTCGCCAGCCCGCAGAACAATATCATTAATGCAGACGCATCGGCGCTGAGTAGCGTATTCAACCTCAATGCACATATTGGTGACTTTGATGCCTTGCTGGAATTACTGAAAACACAGGGTGATGTACAGGTACTTTCCAGCCCGCGCGTCTCCACGGTGAATAACCAGAAAGCCATCATCAAGGTCGGCACAGATGAATACTTTGTCACCGACCTGGACCTTCAGACCGATGTGGCAAACAGCGTGTCCAACCAGTCGGCCGATGTAACACTGACGCCTTTCTTTTCCGGTGTAGCGCTGGATGTAACACCACAAATCGATGAGGACGGGAACATAACGCTTCATGTCCATCCCGCCATCAGCGAGGTGACAGAAGACCCCAAGCGCATCAGCATATCAAGCTCCACGACCTTCTCATTGCCACTTGCTACCAGTTCAATACGGGAATCAGACACGATTGTTCGTGCGCGTAATGGCCAGGTTGTCGTTATTGGCGGGCTGATGCAGGACGTTGCCAGGGATACGGTCACATCCACGCCATTCTTCGGTGACCTGCCCATGGTTGGAAATGCATTCCGTCACACCCGCAAGGTATCACGCAAAACCGAGCTGGTTATCCTGTTACGCCCGGTTATTGTCAGTAACGACGCCACCTGGTCTGCGGAAATCCGGCGTGCCGGTACCCGCTTCGGGAAAATAAGCCACCCGGATCTTCCCTGAGGAATGAGGTAACGCAGCCATGTATCTCGAATACTTTGGACTGAAGGAACCGCCCTTCACGCTGACGCCTGATACGGAGTTCTTTTTTGACTGTGGCGATCATCGTGAAGCCCTGAATGTGCTGCAGGTCGCCCTGCAGGGTGGCGAAGGCTTTATCAAGGTAACCGGCGAGGTCGGTACCGGGAAAACCCTGCTCTGCCGCAAGCTGCTTGGCCTGCTCGATGACAATTATATCACGGCCTATATTCCCAACCCCTTTCTGAATCCTGTCGCACTACGCATGGCGCTTGCAGAGGAACTGGGTATCAAATTTGCCCGTAACATTGGACAGCACCGGCTGCTGGGGCTTATCACAGACAAGCTTGTTGAATACGCTGCAGCGGGAAAACAGGTTGTATTACTGCTCGATGAAACCCAGTCCATGCCGGATGATACGCTTGAAGCGTTACGCCTGCTGACGAACCTGGAAACCGAAAAACACAAGTTGATGCAAGTGGTGCTGTTTGGCCAACCGGAACTGGACCAGCGGCTTGCGCAGAATAAATTACGTCAGCTCCGGCAGCGTATTGCCTTCTCCTACCGGCTGGGTTCCCTGGATCGTCAGATGCTCGGCAAATATGTCTATCATCGTTTGCGCGTAGCGGGTAACCGGCAGAGCGCATTGTTCAAACCAGCTGCACTTAAACAACTGCACCGCTGCAGTCGCGGAATTCCGCGACTGGTAAACCTGCTATGTCACAAGGCACTGATGTCTGCCTATGGCGCCGGGCATACAGGCATTACAGCCAGACACATTCGCCTTGCCGCAAAAGATACCGAAGACACCCGAAAACCAGGACCTCGATGGATTACACTGGCTTCCGGTTTTGCCGGATTACTCGCCCTGACCAGTGCCAGCCTGCTGTATGCCTACGGATTATGAGCCTGATCAATCAAATGCTGAGGGATCTTGACGCTCGCCGCAGCCCGGCAAGCCATATGGAAGTTGCTGCGCTTGAAGGTATGGGCCTGACCACACCTCACCACGTGCAATTGAATACCGTACTATTCCGAAGTGCTGTTGCGGCATCACTCATTCTGGCCGGGATACTTCTTCAGCTGGGCTACCAGTCCTGGTCAGAAAAAACACACCCTGCGCATGAGCCCCGCCGTGAGGTTACAAAACCCGCCACCCGCCTTCAGCAAACTGACAGCATTGCTATTGTGCCCGCAACCGCACACAAGGAAAAACCGGTACCGACATCACTGCAACCTGCTCACAGCAAAACTGAATTCATTACCACACCACCGATCACCGGGCCAAATGTTATCCCGGCACCCGTTTCGCAGGACAATACAACAAAGCCAATCGATATTCCCGTAAAGGAAATTGCAGTCGTTCAGGTACGAAAACCACTGACACCGGCCCAGCAGTCTCAGCGCAAGTTTGCCCGTGCACAAAAACTGCTGGCACGTGGTGAGTTACGAGCAGCCATGGAGGTATTACGTGCCGCCCTTGAGCGCGATGCCGGCCACACCCAGGCAAGGCTGCAACTGGCAACTCTGTATTACCGGAAAAACCGCATCACGGAAGCACGCCAGCTTCTTGGCGAAGGCCATCTGCTCGACCCGGCCGATGCCGGTATCACCATGGCCTATGCGCGTTTACTGGCTGATGCCGGTGACTACCAGTTAGCAATCGATGTACTCGATGACTACCGCGTACAGGAGTCTGCCGGTCCGGAAACATTTGCCCTTGCCGCAAGCCTTCACTACCAGTTAAAGCAGTTTGATCTGGCGGCCTCTCGCTACCGTACCGCACTTGCCCGGCAACCCGGTCAAGGCATCTGGTGGATGGGACTTGGCGTCACGCTGGAACACAACCAGCAGCCCGGCCAGGCCCTGGCGGCCTACCGAAGAGCCGCACCCCTGCTTCAGGATGATGCATTACAAACTTTTGTTAAAGGGCGTGTAACCACCCTTTCGGAGACAAAGGAATAGAACTATGGCCGCAACCATGCCCGTAAGACGTGTGCGTATCGGTGACCTGCTGGTCGAGCACAAGATAATCTCCGAGAACCAGCTTTCAAATGCCCTGCGCGAGCAGAAAAAAACCGGCCGCAAGCTCGGTCGCGTGCTGATTGAAAACGGCTATGTCGGTGAAGACCAGTTGCTCCAGCTGTTATCCGAACAACTGAATATTTCCTATGTGGATCTGTCACGATTCGAACTGGACAGGGATCTCGTTGTCCGGTTACCGGAAACGCACGCACGGCGCTACCGTGCTCTGGTGCTCAAGCAAACCGCCAAAGGACTGCTTGTCGGGATGGGTGACCCAACCGATATTTTTGCCTATGACGAGCTGGTACGAATACTCAAGAGCGATATCGAAATCGCCTGCGTCAAGGAAAGTGATCTGCTGCAGAATATTGACCGTATGTACCAGCGGGCCGATGAGCTGCGTAACCTTGCCAACGAGGTCGGTCGTGATATTGCGGACAATGCCTTCGACCTGCACGAGCTTTCCAACAGCACCAGCCAGAGCGATGCCCCGGTCGTCCGGCTTATCCAGACCGTATTTGAGGACGCGGTTCGTTCCGAGGCATCCGATATTCATATCGAGCCTGATGAAGATGTATTACGCATTCGTCGCAGAATTGACGGCATCCTGCATGAACAGATCATGGATGACAAACGCATCGCCTCTGCTGTGGTATCCCGGCTCAAGTTGATGGCCGAAGCCGATATCTCTGAAAAACGCCTGCCCCAGGACGGTCGTTTTACGCTGCATGTACTCGACAAGCATATCGATGTTCGTCTCGCCACGATCCCGACACAGACCGGTGAAGCTGTGGTCATGCGTCTGCTCGACCATGGTAGCGCCATACGCAAACTCGACGAGCTGGGCATGCCGGATGACATACTCAGTCGCTTTCGTCGCCATGTTCACCGGCCCTACGGGCTCGTACTTGTCACCGGCCCGACCGGGAGCGGCAAAACCACAACACTCTATGCCGCACTCTCCGAGCTCAACAAGCCACAGAAAAAAATTATCACGGTAGAAGACCCTGTGGAATACCAGCTTCCACGAATCAACCAGGTGCAGGTCAACCATAAAATCGATCTTGGCTTTGCGCGCGTCCTGCGTACCGCGTTGCGTCTTGACCCGGACATTATGCTGGTCGGTGAAATGCGTGACCGCGACACGGGTGAAATCGGTCTTCGCGCTGCCCTGACGGGCCATCTCGTCTTGTCCACGCTGCATACAAACGATGCTGTCAGTACCGCCATGCGGCTTGTCGACATGGGACTGGAACCCTATCTCATTGCCTCCTCTCTGCAGGCCATCCTGGCACAGCGCCTGATCCGCAAAGTCTGCCAGAACTGCAGCACTGAAAAACCGCTCGATCCTGGGGAGCAGGCCTGGTTGAAGGAAGTATCCACTGCGAGTGATGCGTCACAAACCTTTTATGAAGGAACCGGCTGTAACCAATGTAACCACACGGGCTATCACGGCCGGATCGGCGTCTATGAGTTACTTGAAATCGATTACCCGCTGGCGGATGCGTTGCGCCGCAATGACCCGGCCGAATTCGAGGACCGTGCCCGCTCCCAGGAGGGCTATTGTACCCTGGTGGAAAATGCCCTCGACTACGCACGGACCGGTATTACCAGCATAACGGAAGTCATGCGCCTGAGCGGCGCCACGGTCCAGTAATCATGCCTGCCTTCCAGTACAAGGCCCGTGGCCACCGGGGTGATGCCATTGAAGGCGTCATCGAGGCATCCAGCACTGATGTTGCGGCATCCCGCCTGATCGAAAGCGGCCTGACACCGGTTGATATCCGCGTGGCAGAAGATAACACCGGTCTCAGCACCGATCTGAAAGATCTTTTCCCACCAAAAATCGAACAGGTTGACCTGATTCAGTTCAGCCGCCAGATGTACAACCTGATGAAAGCCGGTGTTCCCATTCTCAGTGCCCTGCATGGCCTGTCTGTCAATGCACGCAACCGAAGCCTGGGCAAAACATTACAGGGTGTCATCGAGAACCTCGAATCAGGCCGGGATCTTTCCGCTTCGCTCGCCCAGTTCCCGGATGTATTTTCAGTCTTCTATGTCAGTCTCGTTCGTATCGGTGAAACCAGCGGCCGTCTCGATGATGTTTTCAAACAACTGGCGAGTTATCTGGATCGGGAGTACAAGACCCGCAAAAAGGTCAAGTCGGCATTACGCTATCCGTCTTTCGTCATTACCGCGATCATTGTAGCGATAACCATCATCAACATCTTTGTCATACCTGCCTTCGCCGAGGTCTTTTCCAGCCTGGGCGGGCAACTGCCACTGCCCACCCGTATCCTGGTTACCATGTCCGATGCAACGGTCAATCACTGGGAATTGCTTATCTTCGGTGGTGCATTGATGATTGCCGGGACCCGCTTTTATATCAACAGTGAATCCGGGCGTTACCGGTGGCACAAGCTGCAACTGCGCCTGCCGCTGGTCGGAAAGGTGATGTACAAGGCAACCCTGGCACGCTTCAGCCGCCTTTTCGCCCTGGTGCTGAATGCCGGTGTTCCGATTGTAACGGCCCTGTCTGTGGTCGGGCGCGCACTGAATAATGAATACATCGAGGAACGGGTCCTCGGGATGCGCGACGGTATCGAGCGCGGTGAGTCCATCAGCCATACCGCAAGCGGTGCCGGGATATTTGATCACCTTGTCCTGCAAATGCTGGAAGTCGGCGAAGAGTCGGGTACCACGGATGAGCTGCTGAAGGATATTTCCGATTACTACGATGACGAAGTGGACTATGCCATCGAGAAACTCAGCGCTTCGATCGAACCGACCCTGACCATTGCCCTTGCCTGTCTGGTCGCGCTGCTCGCTGCCGGGGTCTTCCTGCCGATGTGGGATCTCTACAAGGTTGCGCTCTAGAAACCCCGTTTTGTGATATTGGTCACTAACATTTTTAGCTCCAGCTCATTAACCTGTCTGGCAGAGCACAGAATATATTCTTTGTGCAAGAAATATATTCTATATATAACAATAAGATATAACATGACCTGCTATATTCTCATCTCTTTATGGCTTTTTGGGGCATAACCACAAATTTTTCTAAAGTACTGACAAGGGCTTGACGATAACAACAACAGTATACGCGGGCACACGCCTTTTCAGGAGAATACAGGATGAAGAAACAAGCAGGTTTTACTTTAATTGAGCTGGTTGCTGTACTGGTTATTCTGGCGCTACTGGGCGCAATGGCGGTACCGCGCTTTGTTGACGTTTCCGGCCAGGCGCTGACTGCCGCTCAAAATGGCTCACTGGCGGGCGTACGTTCCGGCCATGCCATGTCGATCGCAGATCTGCGTCGTCTGCCAACGGTTACAGAACTCGCAACCTATGTTGGCGGCCCGAATATCTCGGCTGTCCCGACTGGCATCCAGGTTGTTATCAATGGCACAAACTACACCGTGACAACCTTCACCGACACCACCTGCACCGCAGCAACCGCTGCCGTAACGGATACTGTCGGTTGTATCGGAACCATTAACTAGTTCCAGCTCCCCCTCCGGAGCAAAACGGAAAGGGTGGGCTGGTGCCCACCCTTTTTTTTGGACTGGAACCGACGCCATGGATGTCAACTCAAGCAGAAACCATTATCGCGGATTCACCCTCATCGAGCTGGTCTCGGTGTTGTTGATACTCGGCATTGTGGGTAGCGGGATCATGTTGCGCTGGGCACCCGGGGACCAGTCACTCGCGGCTCAGGCCGACTTGCTGGCGCGCAGCCTGAGGCACGCACAGGCCATGGCCATGGCGCGTGGCGTGGCGCTGACGCTCGATGTCCAGTCGGCCAACAGCTATGCCATCACGGATGGCACGACTGCGGTATCCGACTATACCAACCAGGTACAGAACTTTGTTCTGGACAATGGCGTCACCCTGAGCGGACCGGACCAGGTGTTTGATTCCCTTGGCCGGCCTCTCAACGGGACCGGTCTGCTGGCAACGAGCCGGAGCTGGACGCTCAGCGGTGAAAGTGCAACGGCAACCGTGCAGCTTCAGCCGCTGACCGGTTTTGTGACGGTGACACCATGAGCCGCACGCAGACAAAATACTGCCGGGGGTTCACGCTGCTGGAAATGATTGCCGTCATTGTCATCCTGTCTGTCGCCGCGGTACCCATCGCCGGCCTGTTCTCCAAAGCCAGCGTGAGTCTGCTCAATAACCAGGACATACAGACCGCCACCCAGTTAGCCCAGGAACAGGCCGAACTGATACTCGGGCGCCGGAGAAGCCAGGGCTTTGCCGCGATTGCCACAACCAGCAACACCGAAATTCTGGCAGGCAACTATACCGGCTTCAACCGGACAACCACCATTACCCAACCCCCGACGCTTCCCGCTGGCTGTCCTGCCGGCGCCGTGTGTGACCTGGTAACAGTATCGGTCGATGCCGGTGGCGCAGTGTTATCCGAAATCTCTTTTGTACTGGTCAACTACTGATGACATACCGCACGCATAAAGGTTTTACCCTGCTGGAGATGATTGTCACCATCACCACGCTGGCGCTGCTGGGTATGTTACTTACGCCATACCTTACCCTGTCGGTACGTGCCTATAACGACAATGCCGCAACGCTGGGAGTCGTTGGCGAGTTGCGTTATGCCAGCGAACGGATCGTGCGCGAACTACGTGAAATTCGCCGCAAGCCCTCTTCAGTTTCTGAGTATGATATCGCAACGCCGCTTTCCACCACAAACATCAAGTTTTTACGCAACGATGGAGAGACCGTTACTATTGAAGCATCTCCACCACAACTCAACCTTCGCTATCAGTCCGTTTCCAGCAATGACCCGTTCCCGCTCAGTGCTTCACTGCAAGGCCTGACATTCAACTACCTGCAGAACGATGGAATCGCAACTGCTGTGGGTAGTGACGACGTGGCCTATATCGAGTTCGAGATCCAGCTGGTCTCCAATGGTCAGACTTACAGCCAGCGCAGCCGGGTGGCATTAAGGGCGCAGCCATGAAACAGGTAAAACATAACCAGCGAGGTGCAGTAACCCTGATCGGCGCCCTGTTTATCGTCATCGTCCTTTCCGTGATGGCAATGGCCTTATTGCGTATGGCAAGCAGCAATATCCTCGACAGTGCTGCAAATAATGATTCTACCGAAGCCCTGTTCGTTGCTGAAACGGGTATTGAACATGCTGCTTTCCTGTACAGCAGTACCGGCTCCTGTATCGGTCTGGCCGGCATTGGCCCTGTCACGGCAGGACGGGGCAGTTTTTCACTGCTCAACGCCGTGGTTCAACCAACAGGTGAATGCCGGGTCCGGGTCAGCGCCAGTGTTGGATCAGGTCTTACCAACCCCGCTGTTCGCACCATCGATGCCGACCTGCGGCTGGCGGGCAGCAGTGATGGGTGGATTGTGGGTGACAACGGGACCATCCTCGGTTGGGATGGCGCGACATGGGCGGCTGTTACCTCGCCAACAACCCGTGATTTGTATGATGTGTATTGTACCAGCGCGACTGATTGCAACGCGGTCGGAGAAAGAGGAACGATTATTCACTGGGACGGCGCTAACTGGACAAACAGACCCTCGAATGTCCCTAGTGATTTTTTTGGAAGGCCCGTTGATCTGTTTGCTGTAAGCTGCGAACCAGGCAACCCTGACAACTGTTTTGCTGCAGGCGCAAACCGCTTTTTTGGCCTGTCGCTAGCCATCATCCAGCGATGGAACGGAACAACCTGGTCCAACTCCGCATTTGTTTTTAACAGCGGCGACTGGCGTTTTTATGACCTTTCCTGCCCGTCTGCAACCTGTTATGTCGTCACCGCCAATGGTGTGATCGGACGTTTTAACCCGGCCAGTGGCAACTGGTTTAACGATACATCAAATACCACTGTCCCACTTAACGGGATCGCTTGTACCACGAACAACTACTGCTGGGTGGTCGGTAACCGGACCGGTAACAACTGGAATTTCGATTTTATTCCGGATGCTGTCACCAGCTGGTCCCCGCTTACCCTGGGTGTCACAGGCCTGCAAAAAAGAAACCTTAATGCGGTTTCCTGTGTCGATATGAATGACTGCTGGGCTGTGGCTGACCATGGTGGTAGTAATTATGTACTCGGACACTGGAATGGTCTCTCCTGGTCACCACAACTTGTCGGTAACTCTGCGCAAAGAGAGAATCTCAATGCCGTTCATTGCCTTGCCGGCAACGATTGCTGGGCGGTGGGCAACTACAGGAACGGTGGAAATGTGATTCACTATAACGGTGCCAGCTGGGCTTATATCGGTGCGCCGGTCACCAATAATGTCAACCTGAACGGTGTCCATTTTCCCCCGGGGGCAGGAGGGGGTGGCGGAGGTGGTAGTTCAGTCTCCGTGATCCGTTGGCAGGAAATCATCGGTAATTGACATGCGAGAGCAAATCCACGACTCTCTGTCCCGGCACATCAAATGAGGCAAGCGTGTGTTTTCATTTACTAAAAAACAAAAAGGCCATCGCCTGACCGCACTGATCAGCGGTACGGACGGAACGGCATGTGCTTCCCTGTCAAATCCACGGGCAGACCAGCCCGTCCTCGAACAAGGTGGATTGTATGCTGTGAACCCCGGTGAAGCACCGGCGGACAGTCTGCAGCGCCTGGTACGTAAACTCTCGCTCGGCTCTGACAGTTTCACAACCTTGCTGCCCATCGGTGACTATCACCTGATGATGGTCGAGGCACCTGAAGTGCCACCTTCGGAACTCAAAGCGGCCGTGCGCTGGCGCATACGTGATTTGATCGACTTTCATATTGATGATGCCGTACTCGATGTTTTTGATGCGCCGCCCAGTGGCGCCCGCGGCGTACAGGAAAGTATCTACGTTGTGGTAGCGCGCAACTCAACCGTAAAATCGCTGATAGAACCCTTTGAAAGTGCCGGCATAGAACTCGGGGTCATTGATATTCCCGAGCTGGCCATGCGCAATATTGCGGCCCGCCTCGATACGGACAAGGAAGGCGTAGCCCTGCTTCACTTCGAGGAAGATCATGTCCTTGTCACGCTGACGCGCGATGCGACACTGTACCTGGCGCGGAGTATGGATTTTGGTTATACACAGCTGCAGGAATCACCCGAGCTGGTTGATCGTATTGCCCTCGAGCTGCAACGTTCCATGGATTACTACGACCGGCATTTTCAACAGGCGCCGATTCGCTCTGTAGCGCTCTGTCCGGTACCGGTTGACTTGCCCGGGCTGGCATCCAGTCTGGGTGAACAGACCGGCCTGCCGGTTCAGTCACTCGATATCGGAGACATTGTCAAAATCGGTGACGCGGTCGAACAGGACCAGCTTGCCCGCTGTACCCTGGCCATTGGTGCCGCATTGCGTACTGAAACTACCCAGCTGTAGGCACTTCTTTCCCGTCATTGCGATACCTCGACCCGAAGGGTGAGGTCCCCATAATGAAGCCCGCAGGGATTCTTTGGGCAACGCGAAGCAATCTCCCCAACTTTTGCACCAGCCTGAAAAAGATTGCTTCGCGTTGCTCGCAATGACGGGTGGGGTTATGTGTTGTTATCCAGTCCGAGTTCGCGAATCTTTCGCGTCAGGGTATTACGCCCCCAGCCCAGCAACCTGGCGGCATCCTGACGTCGCCCGCCGGTCTGCGCCAGCGCCGTCTCGATCATCACGCGTTCAAAGGCCGGCAGGGCTTCTTCGAGCAGGCCCTCTTCTCCATCGGCCAGTTTGCGTCCGGCCCAGGCAGCCAGTGCAGACTCCCAGCCCTGTACTGCGGTCGACTCACTGCCTGATGACTGGCGCAGCTCCAGGGGCAGATCGTCGATGCGAATTTCCTGCCCCGGCGCCATAACGGTCAACCAGCGACACAGGTTTTCTATCTGCCGGACATTACCCGGCCAGTCCAGTTGTCGAAGATAGCTTTCTGTTTCGGGCAGCAACTGTTTGACATCAACACTCAGTTCACTGGCAGCGGCCTGCAGGAAATGCCCCATCAGCAGGGGAATATCTTCGCGCCGTTCACGAACCGCTGGCAGGTGAACCCGAATAACATTGAGGCGATGAAACAGGTCTTCACGAAACGTGCCTTCACGGACACGTTTCTCCAGGTCCTGGTGTGTCGCGGCGATAATACGCACATCGGCACGTACCGGTGTATGCCCGCCGACACGGTAAAATTCGCCGTCCGACAGAACCCGCAGCAGACGGGTCTGCATTTCAGCCGGCATGTCACCGATTTCATCCAGGAACAGCGTTCCCTCGTCAGCCTGTTCGAAACGCCCGACACGCTGACTCTGGGCACCGGTAAATGCACCGCGCTCGTGGCCAAACAACTCGGATTCCAGCAGGTCGCGTGGTATCGCCGCCATGTTGAGGGCAATGAACGGCTTGTCAGCACGTGGACTGTGCCGATGCAGGGCACGCGCTACCAGCTCCTTGCCAGTCCCCGACTCTCCGTTGATCAGTACCGTAATATTGGAACGCGACAGGCGTCCAATGGCGCGAAACACTTCCTGCATGGCAGGGGCTTCGCCGATAATTTCCGTCTCCAGCTGTCCGCTTGTGACAGCGGTATCCTTTGCACGGCTGCGACTTTGTTCAATCGCACGCTGCGTCAGCTCAACCGCATCCTCGATATCGAAGGGCTTGGGTAGATATTCGAAGGCACCACCCTGGTAGGCGGTTACCGCACTGTCGAGGTCCGAGTGCGCAGTAATAATGATAACCGGCAAATCAGGGTAGTCCGCCTGAATGGCATTGAGCAGTTCAAACCCGTCCATACCCGGCATGCGTACATCGGTTATCAGCGCATCCGGCTGACTCTGCCGCAGGGCTTCCAGGATACCGTTTGCCGACGAGAAGGCATTGACCTTCATCCCTGCTTTTTCAAGTGCTTTCTCCAGTACCCAGCGAATGGACTGATCGTCATCGATCACCCACACGCTTGCCTTGTCCTTCATGCTTCCTCCAGCGGCAAAAAGATTGTGAACACCGTACATCCGGGCTCACTGGAAAATTCGATAATGCCGTTGTGACGGTTCACCATGGACTGCGCGATAGACAGGCCAAGCCCGGTTCCCTCTGCACGGCCGGTCACCATGGGGTAAAATATCTGTTCCTTCATTTCTTCCTCGATCCCTTTTCCGTTATCCATAATATCGATACGCACCGCGAGTCGGCATCGCTTCTGCCCGATCGTCACCTGGCGCTGTGTGCGACTGCGCAGCACGATTCGATCTGCACCGGACTGCATGGCATTTCGCACCAAGTTCAATACCGCCTGTATCAACTGTTCTGAATCAGCGCACAGGTCCGGAATACTCGGGTCGTATTCCCTGACAAGTTGTATCGCCTCGTTACCCTCTGCTTCTACCAGGCTGCGAACATGTTCCAGCACCTGGTGGATATTGATCATCTGTTTCTGCGGCAAATCGCTGGGGCCGAGCATACGGTCCACCAGGTTCCTCAGCCGGTCGGCCTCGCGCATGATGACTTGTGTATATTCCTTCAACTCCTCATCGGCCAGTTCACCTTCCAGCAGCTGCGCAGCACCTCTCAGTCCACCCAGCGGGTTTTTTATTTCATGCGCCATCCCGCGCAACAGTTCCCGCGCTGCCCGCTGTTGCATCAACAACTGTTCCTCGTGGGCGATACGAATAAACTGGTCTCTGCGAACGACCTCCAGCAGCAACTCCGAATGGCTGATGGCTGTTACCGTAAAATCAACAACCATCTGCTGGCCATTTGCCACGCTGAGTTCCAGCTCCCGCTCGGTAAACGAAATCTGCAGACCCAACGCATCCAGCAGGTGCTTTTGCATCATTTCCGACACGGACACGACTGCGGACCAGGCCTGGCCGGTAATCTGCCGGCTACTCACCTGAAACAGGTTCTCCGCGGCCGGGTTCAGGTAAAGCAGCTGTAAATCCTTATCGAGCAACAGCACCGCCGTACTCTGGAGTCCCAGCAAACGCGCACTCTGCAACCTTTGCTTATCTTCAGGCATGGGCATACAACCCCCATTGCAAAAAATAAGCCGCTTTTGCATACCCCAGCCGGGACAACGGGGCAATCTGGAAATATCCTTTAAATACAGTCTGTAACATCAAGCTTCCTGTGCTGCGCCGGGCTGGACTGATCGTTATACACAGATGCCGGCGGGCGTGCAGGCACAATGCACCACCACTACGCACCACTATAGTGCATGGTAGAGCGGCTGAACAAGCATGAAACCGGCCTGGCGCACGGCCAGGAGGGGAGGGGAAGGAGCAGGCGGGTTAGTCAGCCACCACGACGGGCGGGATTGAAAACAGTCTGTCGATGAAGGAAGAAGCGGACCGTCTTGCTTCGCGCCAGTTCCCGGCCTTTTGCGTCGACCACTGCGACCTCCAGCCGGTGTTCGCCACGGTCAACATTTGAAAGTGTTTTGGTGGCCGCCGTCTGGGGCTTGCCAACGGCCTTGCCATCCAGAAAGAACTGGTATTTATGCCCTTTCCTGCTATCGAGCGAAGGCTTGCTGCTGACCGTCACGGCCACGTTGCCGGGATTATCGCGTACCGTTTCTTCAGGCCGGGGGGAAATAATTTCTACGCTTTCGTATACCTGAGCCTTGTCAGGGTCAGCCACGCTGATTTTAGCCGCAGATTTCACGACGGGCGCACTGTATACCGACAGGGGTTTCAGCTGGACAGGTTCAGCACCTGAAATAGCCTGATTGGTAAAAGTTACATTCCCGTGTTCATCGACAATTCGATAAACCTCGGCCGAAACTGAAGTCGTACACACGAGTGCCAGCCATACGACTAAAGCTGTGAGTTGACAGGGTTTCATCACATTCACCTTTTTACGGTGTGGTTTGATACTACCTTACCCACAGCCTGCCGGGCACGCAACCAAAAACGCCCCCTTTCGGGGGCGTTTCCGGTACCGCTCGTCAGGTCGTATTACAGGCTGTAATACATATCGAATTCAACAGGATGGGTGCTCATGCGCAAGCGTGTCACTTCTTCCATCTTCAAATCGATAAAGCCGTCGATCATATCGTCGGTGAATACGCCGCCTGCCGTCAGGAACTTGCGGTCCTTGTCCAGGGCATCCAGTGCCTGGTCGAAGGTAAAGCAAACCTGCGGAATCCTGGCTTCTTCTTCCGGCGGCAGGTCGTACAGGTCCTTGTCCATGGCATCGCCTGGATGGATCTTGTTCTGGATACCGTCGAGGCCGGCCATCAGCATTGCCGAGAACGCAAGGTACGGGTTGGCGGTGGAATCCGGGAAACGCACTTCGATACGGCGACCCTTGGGGTTGGCGACGTAAGGAATACGAATGGATGCAGAACGGTTACGTGCCGAGTAGGCCAGCATGACCGGGGCTTCGAAACCCGGCACCAGACGCTTGTAGGAGTTGGTCGAGGCATTGGTAAAGGCATTCAGCGCCTGGGCGTGCTTGATGATACCGCCGATGTAGTACAGCGCGATATCGGACAGGCCGCCATACTTCTTGCCGCTGAACAGGTTCTTGCCTTTCTTGGCCAGTGACATGTGCACATGCATACCGTTGCCGTTGTCACCCACCAGCGGCTTGGGCATAAAGGTGGCAGTCTTGCCATAACTGTGCGCCACATTCATCACGACATATTTCAGGATCTGCACTTCGTCGGACTTGCGAACCAGCGTGTTAAACACCGTGCCGATTTCA
>Ga0256832_1000556_pt1 | contig 24498 bp, 28 predicted proteins | sample 134614metaG_FD_190534 | JGI IMG/M metagenome (GOLD analysis project Ga0256832, IMG submission 190534) | Hydrothermal vent microbial communities from Lau Basin, Pacific Ocean - 134-614 | ecosystem: Environmental > Aquatic > Marine > Hydrothermal vents | place: Pacific Ocean: Lau Basin | collected... | reverse complement strand
ATAGTAGCTGTGGAGTTTGAGAAAAAGTGGTCTAAGAATCCTATTACAGGATGGGGTAGGACTTATGGCCAGCTTTCTATTTTATTTGAGGGCAGGATTTAGGCTATGGTAAAATTTACACAGTTATATGAACAGTCCCCATTTGTATCTCTGTTTTCCTGTGTTTTTCCAAATTTTTTGAACCAATTAGAATCGCATTCTGGACATCTTATATTTTCCTGATATTTCCTTGGTCTTCCTCTCTTCCTCATAATTCTTATTCTGCAATACTTTTGGCTATTTTTGGATAGGACTACCGATTAAGTGGAGGATAGTATTTTATTTATTTCTTGCATTAATTCATCTATTTTTTGTTTTTTATCTTCTGGTAGTTTATGGTATTTTTTGGAAAGTTTTTTAGAAATTGAAGAAAAAGGGTTTATCTGTTTTTCTTTTCCAAGGATTTCTCTTACTTTTTCTTTAACCTGTGAATAACCTAAATCTTTTTCTATGATTTCTTTTATTAATTTTTCCATTTCTTTTGGTTTATCTCTTAATTTATTAACTTCTATAGCAATTGTGTATTTCCAGCCATATTTTTTTACGGCTTCTTTTACTTTCTCATCAACGGTTAAAAGTTTCATCATCTCCCAGAAGGTTCGCCAGCTTTTTATTTTGAATTGTCTTAGTATTTCTTCTATTTCTTTCATTAAATTTATTTCTTCTTCTGTGTATTCTGATTTAACTCTGTCTGTTTTTTTATTTACCCATCTTTGGAAAAATGATTTTATTTCTTTTTCATTCATACCTAAGTAAATTTCTAAATACTGCAAAACACTATACATCTTGTCAAAATCGGATAAATTTTCTCTGTGTATATTTTCAGAAAGCATCAAGGCAAGAGCTGTTTTCTCATCTACATCTAAGATTACAGCTGGTATTTCTTTCCAACCTAATTTTTTTACAGCTTCTAATCTTCTATATCCTGCTATTCTTTCGTATCTACCATTTTCTTTTTCTCTAACAACTATCGGTTCTATAAGTCCAAATTTTTCTATGTTTTTAGAAAGTTCTTCTATTTCCAAAGGAGAAATATAAGTCCTGTCGTGAAATTTAGGGCTGTCTATAAGGTCTACTTTTATTTTTAGGGGCTTTTTGTTCCCTATTTCCTCTTTTAGTTTTTCTATTCTATTTTTTGAAAATAAAGTCCTTGCCATAATAGAAACACCCCCTAACTATTTGCAACAAAATTTTGTTGCATATTTTTTTCTAAATCTGTAATTAATGCTTTAAGCTCAACTAAAACATCTTTGTAAGTTCTTGCCTTTTGGAGTATAAACTCACGGAGAGGTATTCCTTCTTCTATTGCTCTGTTCCAAATATTTAAATCTCTTATAGGGGTTAAGAAGATATCTTCATCAAGAATTTCCACATAAGGCTTTAGAACATTTTTCTCATATTCTCTTATAGCTTCTTTTAGTTCACTCATTCTTTCATAATGACTTTTTCTCCTTTTATCAAAGAACATAGGAATTATTCCAATAACTTTATAGCTTTCCCTTCTTAATTTTCCTTGTTTTCTCATTGCATCTAAAAGTTCTATAGTTCCTGTTTCATCTAAGAGGGTTATTTTTTGTGGAATAGCTATATAATCACAGGCTACAATTGTAGAAATCATCAAAGTTCCTGCATTGGAAGGAGGGTCAATAAAAATATAGTCATATTTTTCTCTTGCATTTATGTCTTCTAAATATGCTGATAAAAATAATTCTTTTCCTGCTATAGAACTTTCTGCATATGTTTGAAGCTCTATACTTGCTGGAACTAAATCAAAGTTTGGATAAATATTTATTGGCTGTGGAGTTTTTTCCCTAAAAATCTGTGCTATTGAATGTTCGTTTAAACTCCCTCCTTCTTTTACTTCCATAGTATCTACATTACATATGGCTGTTTGACTTGCCTGAGGGTCATAATCAATAACTAAAACTTTTTTTCCTTCATTTGCATACTCATAGGCTATAGCATTCGTTAAAGAAGTTTTACCAACTCCCCCTTTCAAATTTGCAAAACTTATAACATAAGCCATTTTAAAACTCCTTATTAAACTTTTTGTATTACTTGTCTTTCGGACAAAAATTTATTTACTTAAATCTGCAACAAAATTTTGTTGCAGATTGGGTGTTATAAAAATTTTTATTATTAATTTTTAGATTAAAATATGGAAATCTATTTAATCCTTTAAAGGATAATGGTCTTGTTATCTATGGATGTTTCTATTTCATCTAAAAGCTTATTTATTTCTTTCTTTTCTTCTTCCTTTATGGTAGTCATGTTTAAAATGATTTTAAGTAGGTTGATTTGTTTTTTCATTTTATTAGCCCACTTCTGATGCTTGGCGACATTGGATATTTTTATCTTTCTGTCTTTAATTAAATCTCTAAGTTCTTGTAGATTGAGAATAATGACTTTTTTAACTTCTTCATCATTTTCTGAATTATTATCTATAAATTTTTTGTCTAATATTTTTTTTATCTCCCTGTGCAATGCTGTATAGGAAATTTTTTAGCAAAAATTGAAGTCTTTTGTTATCTTTTACGGAACTGCTACTTTTGACAGTTAATTTATTGAAGAGTTGTAAAACCTCATCTTTTAGGCTGTCATTTGCAAACTCAAATATAGTTTCCATCATCAGGGGAATACTTTTTTTTATATAGTAAAACTTTACTGTTTTTATCTTTTGCAAAACTTTTGATAAAAATTAGTAAACCTGTTAGTATCATTAAGAGGTGTTTATTCATGTCCTTTAACCGTAGATTTTATATGCAGTCATCATATATATAATATCTTTGATTTTTTCTATTTGTTTTTTAGATAAGATATGTTTTTTATATCTTTTTGAATAATTCTCAACGTATTTTATCGCTTTTATTGTTTTTTCTATATCTAAATGCTCTTTCCGTAAAAAACCGTTTATTAAATTGAGAGAATTCATTAACTCTTTTTTCTCTGGAAGATTTTCAGAAGAAGCTTCTTTTAGAGAAACTATTGTGTTTTCTATTACAAGTTTTAATTCTCTTGTATCCTGCATCATATCAATACGGGCGTCTGCATATAGAACTAAGTTTCCTTTGTTTTTATTTTGAGAGGTTTGTTCAGAATTACATGAAAAAGTTAGGAAGGGTATTATCAAAGCGATACCCATTGTTTTTATTAACCTTGAACTTTTCATTTTTTTCCTCCGGTGGAAATTTTACAAAAGTTATTTAAACTGCCATACGTATAATTTAAATTTCTTCTTTAAATTGTAATTAATTATAAAGCCAAATACGAATTTTATGAAGTTTTGCTGTTCTTCTATATTTTCTTTAAATAAATCAGTAATTTGGGAAAGGTCTGAGTATGTTGCATCTGGATGGGTCTCAACTATTAAGAATATACTTTTAAATCCTTGCTTTGAAAGTTCTGTTTTTATTGTTTTTTTATATCGTTAAGTTTGTTTTCTTCAATCTGAATTTCATAGAAAAGTATTTCTTTTAAATTCTCAGTGACTACTTCTAAAAAGGAATAAATATCTATGTTAAAGATATAATTTTTCTGAAAGAAGTTTATTAAAATGAACTCTAATAGGCTAAATAGATTTTGAGCTTTATCATAATTAAAATTTAGGGAATAAAGGTTCGGTATAGACATTCCCTCTATAGATTCACCTAATGCTAAGGATATAACTATAGAGTCTTTATTACTCTTTTTAATCTGAAATAGAAACTGCTGTACGAAATTTACTTGCTGTTCTTGGCGGCTGTCGTAAACTATAAAAAAGACATCATAGTTATGGAAATTTATATTTAGACCATTTTTAATTGTTTGGATATTTTCTACCTTATAGTTATCTGGAAAATTATCATAAAATATAGGTGAGTGATTTATTAAATAATCAAAAATTTCACTGGCAATCAGGAGAAAAGTTCCTTCTCCATTTTCGTATGTATAAAAACTCTGTAATTTATTTTTGCATTTTTAAAGCTATTAAAGAAACTACATATAGATAGAAAATAGTCATACCAGTTATATATCCGTATAAAGGATAGTAAAGTCCGTATTTGAAAAAGCCAGGTATGAGAGATAGGAGGCTTGCTATTGTGTAAATTATGAGAGTAATACTTAAAACAAATACTAATTTTCCATAATCAGATTTAAGGTTTCTTATTGATTTAATTAGTCCATATATAAATATGGCTACAGGTAGTAAAATCATAAGTAGTCCTATTATCCAACCAAACTTTTCCAGTATGTAAATAGGGACGAAGTCCGTCCATAAATTGTAAACAGTCTTTGTGCTGTATAGAATTTCATTCTTAGGTAGAAAGGATATTTCTTTTTTATATAAAGTTAGCAGGATATTATCTAAATATATGTCTTTTCTGTTTTTTAGAATTTCTATAACTTTATATCCTTTTGCAACTCCTAAAGCCATAAACAAGACTGAAATTCCTGCCATGTAGAAAATATATCTTTTTTCTTTTTTTACAGTTAATATTGAGCTTAGAACAAAAGAAAGAAAATAAAAAAACAGTCCTTTTGTAGAATCTACTTTGAATAATGCAAGAAATCCTGCGGCTATTAATACAAAAGAAAAGATTTTTTCCTTTTTAGTTTTTGCTAAAAATAAGACAGCAGGCACAAATAAGAACAAAATTAGAGATATATCCAGTTTCCAGAAATACCTATCATAATGAAGTATGTAGCTTCCATATAGTTCAAATGGACTTGTAAAGAACATTTTCATTATTATTAATACAAATAGAGCTGAAATTATGTGAAAAATTTTCACTTGGATTATCCTGTGTAAAAGGATAGCTGATATAGTAATAATTCCAGTAATAACAATCCATATGAAAAAGCTCTGAGTTCCGTTGGAAGCTGTGTGCTTTAGATAAGAGGGATTTAAGAAAACTCCTTTGGTCAGGTTTTCCAGATACTGGTATGTATTTGTAAAGTCATGTTTTATGTTAAATAGGAAAAACAATGTAATTATAGTTAAACCTGATAAAAGTAGGATATTGCTATGAAAATTTTTATTTTGATTAGAAATTAACATTTATTCCTCCTATATTATTCTTTGTTGTTATATTTCGGAATATTTTTCCTTTGTATTTAACTGTCTACACCAATAATAAAAAAACTGTAATTTCCGTTTATTTAACATGAGTTTAAAAATGAAAAGACCTTAAATTATACTAAAATAAAAGCCAAAAACTTGATTTTGAAATACTCGAATAAAAATATTCTGCCAATTGGATGATTTTTACAAGGTTTTTGAGGATTATATAAAATCAAAAACACTTTCAGATTTTAAAGCTTTGAAGGAATAGCAAAGTCAACTTCTTCTTCAAAAAATTTATGAATATTTGCTTCTATAAATCTTACTCTTTTTTCTAATACTTCTTTGGCTCCAATATCCTCGTTTATTAACAAACATTCAAGATTAAGTGTAAAACTTTGTGCTATTTTGAAGATATTTGTTACTTGATAAGGTAAAAGCTTATCTAAAGATGTTTTTACACTTATATTCCAGGAACTTATTTCCATATAAATCTTTATTCTATTTTCTTCGCTCTTTAAATGAAGTTTATCTAAAGGAATTAAAATTAATAAAAGCAAAATAAATACATATTTTTCTTTTTCAGATAAAATTTCACCATTAATAATAGGTTTTCCAAATATATTTGAAAGGTCTTGCATGAATGTTAAAAGTTCTTCATCACCAAAATCAATCTTAGGAACTATTTCAAGGATAGGAACAAGTCTGGATAAGTAGTCTTTATAAATTCTTAGGCTTGTTAACATAAGTTTATTGTCGTTGTATAGCTGATAAAGAAATAAGATTTCACCTGTCGCTTTGTCTTCTTCTTTAATTTTTTCAATAACGTCCTTGTCAAAGCTAAAATCAGATATTTTTTGAAGCAGAATTTTATTTGTGTGCATTTTAAAACCTCCTTTAATTGTTTTTATATTTCCTTTGGAATGATTAAAGGGAGTAATTGAAATTACGGATTTATTGAAAATAGAAACGGGGAAGCTTTCCCCGTTCAAGTTTAACTTCCCCTTATTTTGATTTCTTTTATTCCCCCGTAATAGCCAGATAAAGCATCTCTTAATTGGCCTATATCTTCAATCTCCCCTATTTCTCTTTTTGTGCTAAAAAAGAAATCAGACAGTTCTTCATAGATTATGTATTTTGTGCTGGAGAACCACCATCCCTCAATTTTCTTTACGACGATATCTTTTATATCACCGTTTAAAAGTTTTACACGATACTTAAATTCTTTGCTCATGATACTTACCCCCTTACTTGATTTGTTATTAAAGAAAAAAAATTGAATTTTTTGACAAAAAGAGAGAGAAAAATAAAAGAAGCACCCCTAAGGGTGCTGGAGAATTTTTCAGTTTTTGGGCTCTTTATATTAAGTGAGAGTAATGATTAACTTTTTAGATTTTGAATTTTTACACGAAGTTAGTGTTAAGTAGGTTTCTGTACTTAACTCTATTTTTATACATTTTTGTATTTCTTTAGGATTTACTTTTAGAGTTAATTTTTTGAAGTTATCCATTTTAAATGGAATTTTGATACATCTTTTGGAACTTATTTTTACTGTTAAATCTTCGGAAGAAGAATTCTTGCATGAAGATACTGTTAGAGAATTACCATTCATTTTCAATTGAATACATTTCTGAGTATTTCCTTTTTTTGAAATATCAGTAATTTCTACAATTAAAAAGCCGTCAGCATCTACAGAAGCTTTTAATGGTGAATTCTCACGGTTTCCAATATTCTGGATATCATCTTTGTCCTGGTCATAAATAACTGCTGGTAAAGGAAATATACTGATATCTTCTTCATCTAATTTCCCTTCGCATGCATAGAGTGATAAAAGGTCTACTATATGTCTTTTCCCATATTTTTTCATTCTACTTTTAATTTTTGAATATTTTTTATAAATTTTTGAACATTCTTCTAAGTCAATATTTTCTGAAGGAAAACATGGGTTTTCAAAAAACTCTTTTATATCCTCAGGACCTTTATATCTGAAACCTATAGAATCTCCCCAAAATTCTAAAACTGCTCTATTTAGAGTATCTATAGGATCTGTAAGTCTGCCATCTTTATATTCATAAGAATACTCTATGATTTTATTTTCAAATTCATCTATATAATACTTTATGATTTTATACAGATTTTTTTCACCAATTTCAAGCAGCTTATTTTTTAAATCTTTTAATAAGATTTCACCAGAAATGTTTTTTTCTAAAAAATAGAAATATACTCGTAAATAATAAAATGCATTAGATTTTTTATCTACACATTCTTCACATCCTGAACATTTAGTTAAAGCCTGTTGGATTTCACTTTCTATAGAGTCCGAGTGAACTAAATGTAAATTCTTATCACTCCATTCATAAAAATACCTACTTTTTAAAAGCAAGTCTCTACGCCCTAATATTGCTGAATCAGAATAAGCTTTTTCTAAAAGAGGAGAGGAAAATAACAGTAATAACCCTTCCTTTCTTGTTCTACCTCTAAAAAATTCTTCAATTAATATTTGATTTAAAAAAATATTATATATTTCTTTTTTTTCTTTAAAAAAAATAGGTTTGTCTGGTGAAAAAGATTTTGGCTTAATTTCTTCACTCCTTTGCTTATCATTATAAATAACATCAAATTCCTTTTCTCTTTCATTTCTTTCTGAAAAAAATTTTTCTAACGTTTTTTTATTATTTAAAGAAGATTTAAGAGAAATTTCAACTTTCCTTGCAAAATTCGGTATAGACGCAATTCCTCTTTCTTTTAAAAATTTCACTATTAATTTTAGTAAAGAGGCTCTATTGTTTATGGACCCTAAAAATCGTGGATCTACAAAAATATCATAATATGTATTAAATAAAGCAAGAAATGAATCCTTTATTTCTTCAATTTTTATTTCTTCAATCTTATCAATTTTTTTTATTTCTTTACTTTCATTAATTTTGTTATATATTTCAGCAGCTAAATTCTTCATATATTTGTCAAATTCTTCTATATTATCGCTATTCGGGTCTTTATAAATTTTAAGCATATTTTCTAACAGATTAAGATTTTGCCTTTTTATAGTTTTAAAGCTATCTTTTTCTAAATATTTAAGAAGGTTTCTAAGGAGTATTTCTGTAAGATATTTATTGGAATGAAATTCTTTATTTAAAAATTCTAAAAACTCTTTAACTTTGTCTTCCTTATGAATAAGGAAGTAATCTTCATCTCCTATTTCAGCAGAAAGCTTAATACAAAACAGGCCGCTTTTACATTTTTCTCTTTCTTTTATACAAATATCGTTATCTTTGATATAAACTACGTAAACATCTTTTGATATATCTCTGACTTCAATGGAAACTGTCTTAACAGTCTGGCTTGTATCCTCTTCTTTAACCCTAATTTCTAAATCTAACTTTAAAGGTTCTTCTCTTTCACCACGATTTTGAGCTACTAAAGTTTCATTTCCTATTAATTTATCTTTTAACTCTTTTACTATTTTTCTTTTTATTTCCTCATTTAAGTTTATATGTTCTACTTTAATCCTTACAGGATATAAAGTATCCTCATCATCTCCAAAAAATCTCAAAACTGCCAAAAATTCACTTTCGCTTATTGAAACCTTGGGATATAATTCAGGTTCTGTTTTTCGCTGTGCAACACCTACATTTACTTTAGTTAAGGATTGTTGAAAAAATTTTTTTTCAAGTTTTTTTGTTTCTACAAGGTCTTCAATAAAGTCCAAATATAGAGGTAAAAGATAATCCTGCATAACTGCTAATCCTTCAAATAATTCTGGTGTTAACATTTCAGGTCTTTTAACGGTAAAATGACCTGTGTTAATCTCCTCTTCATATTCTTCAAAATCTTCATCGTCAAGAAAAGGACCTGTATAGTTTATAATTACAGGAAAAGAAAACTCTTTATTATCAACTTTTGTTTTAATTAATTTACTTAAAAGGAAATCATCTTTTATTGAATTTCCTAAAATTAAGACATCCCCCTTCCCAATCTGGTCTAAATTATCATAACTTGCTTCAATTACTTCTGTATTAAAATCATTATTTTCTAATATCTCTTGTATTTCATCTGGATATGTTGAATAAATTCTCATAATCTTCCCTCCTTATGTATATTTAATTTATATCGGCGTATCTGAAGAACATATATTCTAAATCTTTTTTATTCTTTAGATACTTAGAAGCTTTTTGATAGGCTTCTTTAAAATCAGATGAGTTTGTGTATTCTGTATACAGTTTTTCACTAAAATCTTTTGCACTATTGGAGAAGACAGAATAAAATGTCGTTATAACTCTCCTTGCTCCTCTTGTTAAAAATGCTCTCTCTAATGCATTTAGCTCGTCTATCCCTTTTATCTCTGATTGGGTGTTTGTTTCACAGGAACTCATAGATATAAAATCAATATCAAACTTTAAATTCACTATGTCTGAAAAAGAAAGTTCATCCCCTTGTCCAAGCAGTAGCTTATTTTCTTCATAATCATAAACTCCGTGAACTGCAAAGTGGACTATTTCAAGTGGTTGTTGTAGCTTTTGTATAACTGTTTGTTTGTCTGGATTGATTAGTCTTTCAACTTCGTAGCCTTTGCTTTCTAAAAGCTCTTGAATTTTTTGTGTCTCTTCTAAAAAGTGGCTTTCGTTGGCAGATATAAGTAATGCTTTTTTGTTTTTGTTGTCTTCTTTTTTTACTGTTGGTATGGTTCTTATCTTGAGTGTTGGGATGTAGTTTATTTTGTAGTTGTCTGTAAAGACTGCATGGATAGGAATTCTGTTCAACTCTCCTATTGGTGAAATGGTTATTTCTGTTATATGCTCTGGAATTTCTACAAAGTTTTGTAATTCTTCTTCTACATCTTTAAACATTTTTTCTCTTATGGATTTGTATGCTTTTGTTAATTGTAATAATAGTTTTAAAAGTTCTATATTTCTTAAGTTGGATATTTCTTTTTCTCTTGTGTTTTCTATAAGTTGTATATATTTCTTAAATTCGTCTTTTGTTTCCTGTTTCAGCTTTGATTGTTCCACTGTATTTTTTAGTCTTTCTAAAAGGTCTTTTGGTAGGTTGGAAATTTTTTCAATTAATCCTTCATTCCCAGCAATAAGTAATACAGAATTTAACACAAATGATAATTTGGCATACTCATTGATATCTATTTGGGTTTTTTTGGTTTGAATATCTACTTGTGGTTTTCCATTTATCTTATAGAAAAGTGCTGTTTTTATCTCGTTGTCATAAAAGGTTGGGTATATAACCAACTCGCTTTCCTTTAGAGCGTTTGAAAGGGTGTCTAAATCGGTTTTAATGTCAATGTTTAGCTTTTTTAGGATTTCGTTTGTGATGTGGTTTATCTCTTCCTTTAATTCCTCTTCTTGTTTCTTTAATTCCTGTTCCTGTTTTTTTTCTTTAGAAGACTGTTCGGGTAGGAAGTTAAGTAGTTTATTTATTACATCTATTTCTGTTCCTAACTGATTTTCTATGGTGGATGGTGAAGTACGATATAATTTCCTTCTAATAGTTTGTAGTTTTAATAACTTATCATTTCTTTCTTTTTGAAGTTCTTCTATGTCTCCATCATTATTTGGAATGTCTAAAAAAAACTCTTTTATAAAAATGTAAGATTTATATTTTTCAATGTTTATAATAATTTTTTCCTTATTATCTCTTTGCTTTAAATAATATTCAAAATTTCCTAGTACATAGGGATAAATGAATTCTTTTTGAGCTCTATAATTTTCTGTAGGTGATAAACTTTTTAAATTAGAATCAATAATTTTTGAAAAATTATCTAATAAACTGTTGTCAATTTTTTCTTCTAAAGAAAATAAAGCTTTATAAGGTTTAATGTATTTTGGATTTATTTTATGTGCTTTCTTATAAGATAAATACATTTCATTATACAAATTTGGATCTATATTATTTCCTGATTTTTTTAAAATTTTTATATATAGTTCTAACGATTTACCTTTATTGTAAAAAGCTTTTGCCATAAATTTATCTACTTTAGAAGTGGCATACCTGAGATAATCTACAGATTTCTTTATGTAATATTCTGCTTTCTTAAAATTTTTAAATTTTAAATAAAAACTTGCTAATTCACGATAAACTACACTTATATTATTGTATGCTTTTGCATGATTTTTATTAATTGAAATGGATTTTTTTCCTGCTTTAATTCCTTCTATTAAATATATAAGGTACTCCTTCTTTAAACCATACAATTTTGTTTTAACTTTAAATAAGCGTCTTAAAGTTATTATTTTATTTGAATAGGCTCGTGCATACTGAGGATTAATAGATATTGCTCTATTATAATCTTTTAATGCTTTGGTAAGAAGAATTTCGGCTTTTCTATAGTTTTTTTTGTTGATTTCAATCTTTGCCCATCTGGTAAGAGCCTTTGCCCTATCATTAAAAGCTTTTGCTTTACAAGGTGTTAATTGAATTGTTTTTGTTAAATTAGCGATGGCTTTCTTTAAAAGAACTATAGTATTTTCTTCTTCATTAAAATTGTATTTGATTTTGGCAAAACGGGCATAAGCTTTACCCATGGATAAGTAAGCTTTTTCATTATTTTTATTTATGTTTTTTGCTAAAAGTTGAGATTCTTCAATGGCATCATTTAAAAGATTAATAGCTTTTTCTTGGTTTCCCAAACGAGAATATAACTTTGCAAGCCTTGTTAAAGCTCTTGATTTATTTATAATAGCTTTTTCAAAATTTCTTTTTTTTCTTAGAGCTATTTCACAACTATTTATAGATTCTTTTAAAAATCTTTTTGCTTTTTCATTATGTCCATGCTCCATTAATAGTTGTGCATAATCTAACAATATTTTTGCTTTTATATTGTAAAACTTGTGGTTTTTAAAATAAAAATTTGTCAAATTTATAGCACTGTTAATATGTTCTAAAGCTTGTTTATAAAGTTTTTCTGCGTTTTTTATATTCCCTGTTTCATATTCAAGTTTACCAAGTCTGTCCATAGCTTTAGCTTTTCGTGCTAAAAATGTCGGATTATATTCCTCTTCATTTAATATGTAATCTGCAACTTGAATCGCCAAATTTAAATGCTTTTTTGCCTTTTTTATTTTTCCTATATTTGCCTCTAACTTTGCTAACCTTGTTAATGCTTTTGCTAATATAAAATTAAATTCTTTTTTATATAAAGGATTATTTCTATATTTCTCGCAAATTTGTATTGTATTAAGAAGAAACTTAATTGATTCTTTTATAAAACCTTTTTTTGAGAGTTTTTTTGCCAATTTAGTTTGATAATATGTTTTTTTATACTGTAATTTCAAAAGTTGTTCTTTTTTCTCTTCTGAATTAACACTCCCTATTTTTTGTATTCTTTCTATTTCTTTATTAATGCTTTGTATTTCTTGAAAAAAGGGAAAATCTTCTCTTAATAACATTTTTCTTTAACCTCCTAAGTATTTCCAAATTTTATATATATGTAACCTCCCCCCCTATTTATTCTTAATAGTTAAAAATCTTTCAACTCACACTTTAAATTTGTCTATCTTTAAAAATTTATTAGAATTTATGTCATTTTTTATAAGCCAGAAATTCCCTTCTTTTATATTTTCTATTTTCCCCTCTAATAGTTTAATACACAACTCTAATCCAATACCAACAATCCTAATAACCTGTGGATATATCACAGGTATAACATTTTCATTTATATCCTCTGCATCTACGTATAACATTTTTGACATTGCAGAATTTTCCCTTTCTAATTTGTTTACATCTATGTTAGCCTTTTTCAATAAATCTTTATAACTTCCTGTTCCGTCTGGAATATACACAAAAATCTCTCCCTCTTCTCCTTTTGAAGTTAAACTAATAGCCATAAATTTTGCCCCTACTTCTTCTGCGTATTCGTTAACTTTTAAATGAACAAGCCTGCTGTCGGCAGTAGAAATAATAAGGTCATAATTAGCTTTTTCTTCACAACTGTCAAAAACTCTAAATCTCTCAAAAGGTTTAGGGTAAGCATTTACCCTAACAAAAGGATTTATGTGTTTAGCTCTTTCTTTTAAAGCTTTCACCTTTGTTAAACCTATACTATCAAGTCCAAGCTCATGTCTAAAAGGATTGTGGCTTTTCAGTTCATCAAAATCAATAATATCTATTTCTCCAACACCTAATCTAACCAGATTTAACAGGACATTTCCTCCAATAGAACCAGCCCCAACAATTAAAACCTTTTTATTTTTCATATCATTTATAGATAAAATACCTTCCGTTCTTTTCTCAACACCAGAAAAGTCCAAAACTTTAACCTGTGCTTCTCTTATAAGAAAGAACTTATTGTCCAACTTAAGTCTATAATTTCCATCATTTAGTTTTTGGATATAGTTTTCCTCATTGGGAGCATGTTTTACGATAACATTAATAGAATTTCCCAAATTTTCAAAATGCAGTTTTTTTTCGGATAGTTCTATATATTCTTCTATATCAGGAGTAATATATACAGTCTTTACAGAATTATGTCTGTCATAATGTATAAAATTCTCAGATATATCGGAAAGACTAAAAACCTCATCTGCCCCTAAAATGTGAAAATCAATATTCAGTTTTTTTGCTTCTTTACCATCATATATAAAGGTCAAAAACTCTACACCTTCTTTCCCTTTATCAAATGCCAAAAATGACAAGAAAGGAGCTTTAACTTCTTTGTATATTCCCTTCATTGCCGTGTAATCAAGAGTAGAAAACTGCCTGAAACCAGAAGGATGTTTGTGGTATAAACCCAGAAACTGTATGTTAGGGTAAATGCTTAAAAGTCTGTTTATTCGGTGATTTACATAATTATGGTCATAAGCTATGTGCGTAGGACTTTTTTCAGCATTAATGCCTTCATCAATCAGATGAGTTATAAAATACCTATTATCTTTTCTCGTTCCCATGAAGATACCAAATGTTTCATCGGGACTTTTCTTTACATCATAATAGATTTCATCATATATGTTTTTAGGCATATATAGTTCGGATTTCTCTGATTTTTTCATTTTTATTGGTGGATAAATCATCCTTTATACCTCCTCAAGTTTTTTATATTTGAAATGGAAAATCATGTCTCCAATCATCAAAAGAAATTTTTCCGAGCAAAGTTAGATGAAAAAGAGAAATATAAATAAGTGCCGCTTTAAGCATTACAGCTCCTGAAGTAATAGTTTTTCCAGTTTTAAAATATTCAGGCTGTGCACCACAGATATAATACTCATCTCTATCATGGTCCTTAATGAGATGAGGTGGAAGTTCTCCTTCTCTAATAAGTTCCTCAATCTTTTCTTTAAATTTACCTTTTGGATACACTCTAACAGAACCACTATAACCATATTCTTTACTTGGATGATTTGGCATATACATCATTCGTATAAAATACTCTGTATAGTCATTATTTTTTTCGAAAGGTCTAAGAATGACATCTAAGTAGAGATTTCCAGTATCATCTTCAAAATCCCATCTATAAGGATTTCCTTTTAATATTACATCCAAAGCATCTTTTTCAGCTAAAAGCAATCCTTTATTTTTTTGCCACCATTGTATAGCCACTTTTCATCACCTCCCAGTTTGTTTGATAAAAAAAGGGGGGAACCATTCCCCCAAAATGTGTGATTAACCGAAGACGTGAGGTTTTAGATGCAGAGTATTGGCAGGAATATTATTTCTACCTGTGTTTTCATCAGTTTGAATTACTACCTTTCCCCCTTCTTCAAGACGGAGCTTATCGGGTTTTTCTCCATTCAGCAATTTTTTTATTTCTCTTGCTTCTGCATCTTCTTCCCAAAGTTTTCTACCCATAGGACATCACCTCCTTTTTACTTTATTTTTAGGGCTAAAAGTGCCCCAACCACAGCTGAAGTTGAAAAGGTTAATTTTTCATTAATTAGGAAGAGAAGAAAACTTTGGAATTTGAAAGCAAGGGAAACTAAACTGTTATCTACTCCTTGAACGTTTACATTTATTAAACCTGCGTAATCTAAAAATAATAGGCTCAGTATATACAAGCCTAAGAAAAGAAAAAAGAACTTTACAAACTTTCTAAAAGCATACATAACAACAAATCCTGTAAAAAAACCAGCAGCAAATTCTTGAAAAAATAGATTTTCCACAGGAAACACCCCCTTACCTTTAGAAGAAGAAGCCATCTATGAACTTATCTTGTTAAGCTATATATACGAGGATAAAGTTTGAAAAATACAAAAGCCCCTGCGGGTATTGTTAGAAAGACTACTGCTCCTATGACGGATAAAAATACACTTTCAAAGAAGAACTCAAAATATAAATAAGTGATGAAAGAAAATATTAAAGCCTGTATGAAACTGCTAACTCTCTCTTGACTATAGTAAGCGTAGATAAAACCAGCTAATACATAATAAATAACTACTCCAATAAGCATGTTTAAGAACCCTGATAAACCTGTTAGGTGGTTAATTAACTCAAATATTTTCGAATCCCAATAATGGAAAAAATAGGCAGACATTGACATTAAAAAAATAAAAGTTGTGTACCAGATTAAAGGTCTTTTCAGCAAAATCCAGAAAAAAGTTAAGAACAAAGAATACACAAGAGAAAAAACCAACGTAACTATGAAAAAATCTCCTTTCAAATAATCATTCATTAAATTTTGGTATTTATTCAGAGGCAAGAAAAAGACAAAAAGAAAAACAAGTTTAGAGATAGCCAAAACTACATTAACAGGAGATAAAGTTAAGCTATCCATACCGATTTTTTCTCTTATTAGAGAGAAAAAACGACAAAGAGCATCCTTTTCTTCCTTACGGACTATCTCTCCATACTCATTAGGTTCATACTTTATTCTTCTGCAATCCATAGCAATACACCTCACTGGTTGGATTTTTCTATACTTATGTAAGGAAAAGTGAGGATTTTTTGACAAAAAAGGGATTACTTCACGGTTTTATGTTGATGCAGAATTTTACTGTTGCCGCTTCCTCTATGGAGTGTTTTAGGTAAAGGTATTGCTTTTGAACCGTGATTTAAATGATGGTGTTCTAATTTTTCACCTATATTCCATTTATGCTCCGGAAAGACCTTTATCCATTGTCTATCAACAATTGGTGATTTACCATTTTTAATGCGTTGTCTGTTTTTCTCACTTAGAGCTTCTGGATATTTCTTGAAAAACTTATTCCAAAAAAAGTTCTTATCCCTGAGATAGCCCTTTTTGGTGCTACTTTTCCTTTTGTTTTTCACCTTTGGCATGTTTATGGACTTAGATTTTTTAACTTTTCTATAAACTCTTTACCAACTCGTGATTTAATAAAAATATTCCTACCTTTTTTGATAAGGTCAGCTCCTCTTTTCTCTTTAAAAGTTTTGGTTAATTCTTTTACAGTTTTTGACCTAATTCCCATAAAAAATGGATTGGCATAGGAAAAGAATACAATACCTAAAATAGTAGCTATTGTAAAATTGATAGCTTGCTTTTTCATCTGACAAACCCCCTAAAATAAGAGGCAAATGCCCCTTAGGTTTAATATTCAACAGTTAAGTAATGAAGTTTACCGTTTGTAACTTTTATTACCTGTTTCCATAACTTTTTATATGTGAGATATAGTTCATTTCTTGCCATTTCAGGAATATCCTCACAGACGTTTAATTTTCCTAAAATGTATATTTCCGTATTCCTGAACTTTAGTTGGTCTGCATGTTTTTCAATGTATTTTCTCAATTGCTCCTTACTGTTATTAATAAGAACTGTAGGTTTCATGTTTGAAGCGATAAAAAGAAAAACCTTCTTTTTTCCGCTGTTAAGTCCGTTATTCTCTATATATTCATGTACCCACATCAGCATTCCTACTACATCTCTTTTAACGGAAACCTCTTTGTCCTTCACCAACTTTCTGGAATAGTTGTAAATCGTCTCACTGTAAATCTTGTTCAAGGTTCTTCTAACTTTTCCACTTAATCCTTCAAATCTGAGCTTTAAACTTCCGTATCTTGGAAGCTTTAACATTTGAATAGGATATACTCTTTCATTAAAAACAGCGATGTAAACTCTTCTGATGTTGTTGTCTTTCAAGAATTTGTAATTTAGACCACTAACAAGAGCATTATAGTTAGATTCAATCAGTTCCCTGCATTCAACCTCTTCACCTGATGTATCAATCATAATAAAAGCGGAATTAAAATCCCTCGCATGAACTTTGGTGTTAAAGCCTAAATCTAACACCATTACAATTAAAGCAATTAGACCAATGGCTTGTTTCTTCATTTTTACATACCTCCTGCGTTTGATTTTTTGAAGAAAGAGGGATAAAATCCCCCAAGGTTTGAATGTTTAAACAAATGCATACCCAACGAAGAATAAAACAGAGATGACTAAAAAGGAAACGCTAACCACCAAGTATTTCTTTCTGGTATCTTTCTCAGGATTGCTGAGATAACGTTCTTCAAGAACATAGAAAGATCCTAAAACAACAAGAAAATCGATAATAACACTCATTAAAATTGCCAATCCAATTGGAATGTCTACTACATCCTCAGACAAACGATTAAATCCATACACCATACCAATTAAAAACATCGATGCTATAGCAATAATTGCCTTAGTACCCCAAACTTTTCTTTTTACATCCTTTTTCGAAGAGCTATTGTACGGATACTCTCTTTGAAGCAAGTTCTCAATCTTTGTTACTTTTTCCACATGAGGTCTAATCTTCGATATGACTATGCTTTTTGGAGCTATTTTAATCGTTCCTGGTTTCATGTTCATAGCACGATCTATAAGTCTTTGATTCTCTTTCTCTTCAGCTTCTTGGCGTTTTCTTGCTTCTTCTTCTTGTTCCTTTTGCCACCGTTCCCTAAGTTTTCCTTCAGCTTCGAACTTTGATTTTACGAACTCATACTGTTCTTTTACAGCCATGATGATTACCTCCTTCACTTGAATTTGTTATTAAAGACAAAAAACTGAGCTTTTTGACAATTTTAAAAAGGTATTTGTTGTTTAATGTAAGAATTTAAATCAAAGTTTAAAAAATCCTCATTCACTTTTAAGGTTTTCATCGCCTTAGTTGAAAGGCATTTTTGGAGAGCTTCTATCATATTATCTTCAAAAATGCGAACATCAGCTATTTTTCTCAAAAACTCTGTTTCTTGTTGATTTTTATCTAAAAAGGCAACGCAGATTTTGACTCCTTTCTTTCTAAGCTTGTCGGCTAATTTTACGGCTATCGGTGCGTCTTCAGCATTAGGAAAACCATCGGTAATCATAACAATTGCTTTTGGAAGTCCTCTTTTGTCTTTGAGAACTTCGTTAAAGAACGTAGAAGTAGCAGTTCCTCCACCGATAATGATGTCTTTTTCAGTTCTAAGCCTTTGGCATGAATCACTAAATGCATACATTTCATAAGGAACTTTTAACTTTTCCTTCAGAAGATGTATCATATCTAACATTTGATTGTAACGTTTCATCATAGAACCACTTACATCAATTCCAATAACCAACTGCGGCGGAAGGGCAAGAGAAGAACTATTAAGTAAAAAGACACAAACCATCATAAAAGTTAAAACTACTCTTTCCATACTACTACCTCCTATAATAGATTTGAATTAATAAAAAAAGGTCGCTATTCAGCGACCTTGAAAATAAAACGATAAGAATTTCCGAAAGAGTAACTATGAGTAGTTGATAATAAGCTGATATTCATCAAGGATGCTTTCTAATGTGCTCAAATTTTCTTCAAGTCCAAGTTTTAATACGTTAAGCTCGTCAATCAGCCTGCTTGTTTCTTCAATATACTCCAATATGTTTTCTGAAAGTTCCTCAGCTTTGGATAGGCTTTCTATTTGAGCTCTTGCATCTTCAATGACTTCTTCTATCTCTGAAATCTGCTCCTTTATTTTGGAATGTAGCTTCCCTATCTGATTCACATGGGGCTTTAAAACCTTTTCTTTTTCTTGCAACCAGAGGTCAGAATTCCAATACTGGAGTTTAGAAAGCTTTTTTTCAGTATCCAGTATTTTCCTTTTTATTCCTGCTACGCTGTATTCCTCTAATTTGCATTCTTCTTGAAGTCTTCGTGATTGTTCTTCTATCTTTTTCAAAATACTAAAATGTCTCATAAAGCTCACCTCCTTTTCAGTTTTTCATTAATTCTTTCGAGTTCATCATTGGGTTTTACCTCAATAGAGTCATCAACAATTTCTTCAATCTTCTTTTCCGCTTCTTCTTTGGTTTCAATCAATTTGTTTTGCCTAAAAGTGTTATAAAACGAATAAAGAAGAAAAGAAACAGCTGATACGATACCTGTAAAATAGCCACCGAGGAACAAGAGCGTTTTTATCAAATTCCTACTTTCTTCAGATACAGGTTCAGAATGCGGAGTAAATCCAGTAGCAGTCCCATTTCCAAAGGCAAAGGATAGAGAAACCAGAACGACAATTCCTAACATAATTCCTATTAAATTTTTCATAACATCACCTCCTAAATGTGATTTTTAAATAAAGACAAAATTGATTGATTTTTGACACTTTCCAAAATAATTTGTTCTATTTATGAATCTGCTTTAAGGATAAAGATATTAACTCTATTTTTTTGACAGTTTTTAGCGAATTTTGATTAGATTTTAGAAAATTTAATTAATAATTATGACAACCATTATTTAACCAATGCTCTAAATTATCTCCTCAAATAATGCTCCGTAATATCAGCTCTATGATGCCCCATCTCTTCAGAAACCTGTTTTAATGCCTGCTCGTATGTTAGATTCCCCTTTTCCTGAAGCTCATTAAACCTTTCCTGAGTAAAATTCCACCTTAAACCATGAGAACCTGTATATTCCTGTCCACTTTTGGCAGCTGCCAACTTTAAATCAGCTCTGTAAGCATTTTTATCTATCTTAAACTCTCCCTTTTCCTTCACGTAATTCTCAAGTTCTTTATAAGTATCAGCTGACACATTTATATCTCTAACATAACCACCTTTTCCTTGCACTTCTATTCTTCCAACCTCTTTGTTGGTAAATGGGTCTTTGTCTATTCCTTTTAACTGGTCCTGTTTTATCAAAGAAACCTCATGTAGCCTTGCACCACCTTCATACTGCATCTTAGCCATTAAAAAATGCTCTTTTTCCGTTAGATTTTTAATTAAATCCTTTGGATTTTCATAAGCCCTGGTTGGATTTGTTTTTTCCAAAGTTTCTTTGGCAATCTCCCTAACTTGTTTTATGTAAGGCTCAAAATTGTAGGAATTTCCCCTCTTGTTAATATCAGAATATCTGTTTAAAGCCACTTCCAATTTCTCAACTGCAGCTGCATACTGCTGAAAAGTTCTATAAGAAATTCCCTGCTCTATCTTATACTCTAAAAAACTCTTAACGTGTTCCCTTGTCAGTTTTTCTATATCTTTAATCCTAAATTCAGATTTAACGTAAGACATAAGCTGTTTTGCCACATCTCTATAAGCATCTAAGGTTTTGTAACTGTAAATACCAAGTCCTTTTCCTATCTTATGCCATGTTTTAGCACCTGATAGCCTTACAAGCTCCTTTTCATAATGCTTGGAATAACCTATTTTTGATATTACTTTAAAGACCTCTTTAACCTGCCACTTTATGCTACCACGCATTTTTTAATCCAGGTCACGTATGTTTACATGTTTATCCACAATCCTGGCAATTTTATTAAACAAAGTAGCTTCAAACCTATCCAGATAAACACTTTCTCCGTTTTTCAGTTCTATTTTAAGTTTAATTTTTTCCTCTCTTTTAAAATTAGGAATCATAAACCTTCCAAACTTTTCTCCAGGAACCATACGACCCATTAGAAAAGCCTCAACGCCAGCAGAAACTTCAATAAAATCCAGAATCCCATCTACCAGAAGCTTATCCTTGTAAAAGATTTTTAAGTCCTTTAAAACCCTTCCCCCATAGAGAAGCTCGTAAGATAAAATAAAATCCCCTATCTTTTTTTCCTCTAACCTTGGAGCTTCCTCAAACACAAAATACCTCCTTCACACACCTTAAACCCCAAGCTTGCTTATTTTTTTCGTGGCCAAGCTGTAACCACGCACCACCAGCACCACAACACTACACCAACACCACCACAACAAAACAGCAGCCGCACTTTTACCAGCCTCTCATTAGAGAAGCCGGCACCACCAGTGCGAGGTTCAACCGGTTTGCCACCTCCCAGGCAGGAATCAGCCCTCCACCGGAAGGAAAAACCGCTTCAAAAAAAGACACCGGCAAAAAGGTGAAGCGCATACCCCTTTTCTCCTGCTTTACCAAAAACTAAGAGAGATTGCACCTTTCGGCTTTCTGTTTACCCCAAGTCCTTAGGCTATCTCACCCTTAGGAACTTGAGAGCCTTATTTCAGGCTACCCCTCTTACAAGAGTAAAGATAAAGCACCCAAAAGAAAAAGTCAACGAAAAACACGGCAAAGCCGTCGCTTTAGGTCATGCCTAAAGCGACTAATAGAAACATAGCAAACACGTATAAAATCAAGGAATAAAACAGGAAATTTATCATCAAATCTATTAAAGTAAACAAAATTTGTAAACAAATAATTTAAACGATATAATTAACTATCTGTGATGTAGAAAATAAACCGAAAAGGAGAAAAACTATAACAAATGATAAGCGAAGACAGAAGGAAAAAGCTACTGACCTACTTAAGGTCCATGAACATGGATAGGGAAGCTGAGTTCTGGAAGCTTCTTACAGATTTTTTAACCAAAAATTACAATCTGACAGCAGAAGAAAAAAACAAATTTAAACAACTGCTGCAAAAAGAATTCTACAAAACACTTGATAGAATGTATTACACCGAATACGAGCTTTTACACGTAAAAACACGTGCAACTAAAGAGGAGTTGCAAAAAATACAGGAGTTCAGAGCTCAGGCTGTAAAAAAGAAAAGAGGTAGGAAAGCCAAAAAGTGGACAGAGCTGGAAATAAAATATAAACACTTAATAAAACAGCTTAGAGATAAAGGCTCGTCATGGAGGGAAATATCCGAATACATGAAACGTTACCATAAGAAAAAATACTCTCCAGCTTATCTAATGAAATTTTATAAACAAAACTTTGAAAGCTAAGGAGTACAAATAAGTTGAAAGAAACTCTGAAAGAATTGCTGTTTGCCCTCTTTATATTCTGCTTAGGGGCTATAGCAGGAATAATATCCTTACATTTTTACTATATTGACAAATACGCTGATACTCACAAACTAATAAAAGCAATAATATCTCATACTTACGTATACGGAATAAGTACACTTAAAACTGCTATATTCATAGTTTTATTCCTTTTAACCATATTAATAGTTGCAGCAGCTGCATATTTCGTGTGGGTATACTTAATACAGAAAACCCATCAAGAAATAAAAGAAAAGCAAGAGCAATTAAAAAAAGCCTACCAGAAATTAAAAAAGGAAAAACAGCTTTTTGAAGAAGAAAAAAGGTCCTTACAAAAACAAATGCAGCAAGAATTGGAGCTACATAAACAGCAACTCTCTTATCAAGCCGAAAAAGAACTCAAATATGCAAAAAAACAGATAGAAAACGAATATCACAAAAAGCTAATAGATCTAAGGCTATGGCAAAAGAAAGAAAATTATGAAAAGGAAAAGTTAAAGCAAAGACTTAAATGCCTTGAAAACAAAATAAAAGAACTAATTATCAAAAGAGCTGAAAAATTCAAACATACCAATCCTGGCAGATACAAAAAAGAAATCAAAAAAGCTGAAAGAATTATAAACAAATGCAAAGATTAACTCAAATATATTTATTCTAATATTTGAATACCAGCCGCAAAAATTTCACGCGTAAGTCTATCGGAAAAACGATAAGGGCAACCGTTATGATTTTTCTCAAAACCTCTTTATTCCTTATTTTCAAAATATTTTTTTTCAAAAATTAGCTTTTAAAAAAAATTTTTTTCGCTTTTTAAATCTTTTTTAATTATTTTTTAATATATTTTTTTCTTGTTTTTAGGGGTCGGCTAAAGCAGTCGTATTGCCAAGTTGACCATGCAAATAACTACATTTTTGGGGTCATTTAACTACAAATTTGGGGTCAAATAACTACATTTTTGGGGTCATTTAACTACAAATTTGGGGTCAAATAACTACATTTTTGGGGTCATTTAACTACAAACTACATTGCTTATATAGTGATGTAGGTATGTTATACTATCTATAATGATTTTTAGGAGGGGGAGCATAAAAGAATGGATAAAAAGGAAATGGTGAAAGTGGATAAGGTAAGTAAAAATGCTGTAGCTACAATGCATAATAAATTTATAGAAGCCCGTTATAGGCTTACGTTAGAGGAGCAGAGGATACTTTTATCTTTAATTTCTCTCATTCAACCTGATGATGAAGACTTTAAAGATTACAAAATATCTGTTAAAGCACTATCTGAGCTAATAGAGACTAAGCATAAAAATATGTACAGAGTATTAAATGAGGCTACAGATAGATTAATGCAGAGAATTATAAAAATTGAGACTTTAGATGAGAATAATAAAAGAATGTTTGAGAAATTTTCTTTTATATCTTATGCAAAATATAAAGAAGGTGAAGGTTATCTAATAATTAGCATAGATAAACATTTGAAACCTTATTTATTACAACTGAAAGAACAGTTTTCAAAAGTGCCACTTAAACATTTGTTTAAATTGCGTTCAACTTATGCAGTGAGGCTTTATGAGTTGTTAAAACAATATGAAAATACAGGATATAGAGTTGATTATTTACCAGATTTACGAGAAATGTTAGGAGTCGAGCCTAATGAATATCCAAGATTTGATAATTTTGAAAGACGAGTTTTAAAACAGGCTATAAAAGAGATTAATGAAAAGACAGATTTGGAAGTGTCTTATAAGAAGAAAAAAACAGGCCGCAAAATAACACATATAGAATTTGAAATAAGGTTAAAACAGGGGTGTACTTCTCAAGAAGAAGTTGATAGCTTAGAAGATATTAATACACAATCCTTAGAAGCAGTATCTGATTTATGGAAAGGGACACTTAAAATTCTTGAGAATGTTTTTAGTGCTGAAGTTGAGGATATAGATGAACTAAGAGATTGGACCATAGTGAAGTATAAAACAGACGTAGTCCCTAAGCAGATGATTATTGACACAATAATAGCTCCTAATTTAAAAGAGGAAAGGAAAAGACTTTTGAAGATTTTATTGAATTACTGGGATGTTATCAAAGAAATAGTAAAAAAGGAAACTAATGGAAATTATGAGCCTAAAATAAGCAAAAATTGGGTATTGGGTTAATATTTTAAAATTTGGATATGGTATTAACTTGGGAGTGTCTAAATAACTGTGTAAATTTTACCATAGCCTAAATCCTGCCCTCAAATAAAATAGAAAGCTGGCCATAAGTCCTACCCCATCCTGTAATAGGATTCTTAGACCACTTTTTCTCAAACTCCACAGCTACTAT
>Ga0256832_1000555_pt1 | contig 24499 bp, 27 predicted proteins | sample 134614metaG_FD_190534 | JGI IMG/M metagenome (GOLD analysis project Ga0256832, IMG submission 190534) | Hydrothermal vent microbial communities from Lau Basin, Pacific Ocean - 134-614 | ecosystem: Environmental > Aquatic > Marine > Hydrothermal vents | place: Pacific Ocean: Lau Basin | collected... | reverse complement strand
CAAGAAAGTCGCCCTGGTCGCTGCCATGCGCAAGCTGCTGACCATCATCAACGCCGTGTTTCGAAGTGGTAAGCCTTATCGCGTTCTCCAGGCCGATTAGCCGATTTCGAAAACACAGTTGCTGTTAGGTATTCCCTTTACCTGAAATTACGCTCGTCCTTCCTTATTATCAACACCGCCCGGCAGGCTCATAATTCACACTAGAAAACGTCACCTGATTTCAGACGAAAAAAAATAGAGGAGTGAATTCCATGTGTAGCCTTGCGGCAAGAATCAACGATCCCGATACCGGCGAGGAAACCCGAAACAACCTCGACGAACAGCTTCAGCTGATATACCAACGCATCATTCATCGCTATCCCTTCCTGTCCTGCATGGGCGTAGCCACGCCGGGCATCTCCCTGGTTTACGGCACCGAAGCCCCCGCCTGCGGAGACATGCGGCGCGCCTTGCTGTCCCAGGCCCTGGAAGTCATCACGTCCGGCCAGGAACATAAAGGCCAGAACAACCTGCTCAGTTTTCCCATGACCAGCAGACACCTGGAACAACTGGCCTCCCGCGCCGGGTTCCATTCCACCCTGGGCCTGCCCCTGGTGGCCGGGAGCCGCAAGCTGGGTTACATCTTCTTTGGCGCCCGGGAAGAGGACCGCTTCACCCCGGAGGTGGTAGAGCAAATGAACGTCTATTCCCGGGTCATCGCCCAACTCCTGGCCGGCAATGGGCGGCCCACGGAAAACCTGCGCTCCGCCGTGGCTTCGGTGCTGCAGCTGAACAACGCCAGCGAATCCGAGTCACCGGCCCACCTGCGGCGCGTGGCCATGTATTCCAGGCTGATTGCAGAAAACTGCGCGGACAAGTTCGATCTCTCCCAGGACTGGATTGAACACCTGGAGATGTTCGCCCCCCTGCATGACATCGGCAAGGTATTCATCCCCGAACACATCCTGATGAAACCCGAGCGCCTTACGGACGAGGAATTCCAGCAGGTGAAAGCCCATACCCTGAAGGGGAGGGATCTCATCGATCACATGATCAGCTGTTTCGGCTACCAGAATACCCTTCATCACACAGACATGCTCAGGAACATCATCACCTTCCACCACGAGGCCATTGATGGGAGTGGTTACCCTTACGGGCTGAGGGGGCAGGAAATCCCCCTGGAGGCCCGCATCGTGGCGGCTGCCGACATCCTGGACGCCCTGCTGACTCGCCGGGTCTACAAGCAAGCCTGGTCCATGGAAAAGACCATGAGAACCCTTTGGTCCATGGCGGGTACCCGCCTGGACGCCGATTTCGTGGAAATCCTGAGCCGGAACCAGGATGAACTCATAGCCATTCGGGCACGCTGTGAAAGAGAGCTGGCATCATGAGCAGCGCGGCGCTGAACAGGCTGGCGACCGAGCCCCGTCAGCCACGAACGGAACCCGTGCGGGTTTCCCTGCACGGCATCGAAGGCCTGGGCAGAAAAAGTCTCAGTTTCCTGTTTTCCATGCAGAAACACAGAGTGTACCAAGTGGTGGATCAGCATCCCCAGGCAATAACCATTATCGACTTGGACCATGACCGGGGCAGAACCACTTGGGATCAAATCAAAAACGACCCTTCACGACAGCCGGTTATTCTGCTGGGCCTGCACCCGGAGAACACCGAACAGGACATTACACTGCGCAAGCCCTTTTGCCCGAATGACATTCTGACGGCCGTGGATCGCCTCGTGGAATGCCTGGAAGCTTCAACACCCCGCCAGATGCCGGAGCATGAGGCGGCGCATTGTCTGGCCTTCCGGCTGCGAGAACTCACGGATATCGCCGCCAGGGAAAACAAATATCTTCGCCTGGAAGGCCATGGTGTCACCCTTTATGTCGACCCTGTTGAAAAGACCTTCCTGACGTCTGTGGGAGAAAGCCGCCTGCGGTCCCTGGCCCAGAGCCAGGGCGTTCAGCACTGGGAAACACTGGAAGAACTGCCCGGGGAACTCAGGAACCATGGCCGGCATTATTCCTGGAACAGCTTTATCTGGCGCATGGCCCTGAGCGGATGCCGGGGACAGCTGCCCGAGGGAACGGACATGGACCGGCGTTTCATACTCGCCCGGCCCCTGGCCACCGGGCTGATGCCCATTCCCCACGCCAGCCGCATCGCCGACGCCTGGACCACCAGCCCGCGCTCCATCCGGGAGATGCTGGCCCTCTCCCTGCCCCGGCGCCATATCTTTACTTTCTTTACCGCTGCGTTGGCCTCCGGTTACCTGCGGGAAGCAGATACTTCCCATAAGGATCAAGCCGGAACATCAAGCCAGGCTAGATTCCCCAAGAGCCTCATTCTGCGCATGCTGCGGCGCTTTTCCTGACCCTGACAGGTTGTTGAAAAAAACCATTTTTCCATAACCTGCGTGTAGCACAAGGATGTGCCTCCCATCAATAGCCGTAAGCCATTGAGCGGGAAACCGCGTTTTCCGCTTCCGTGGTTGAAAAAGTCCTTCCATGGGCTTTTTCAACATTCTGCCAATAAATCATCCTCGATCAGAAAAAGCAGCAATTTGATCATCTAGCAACACCACCATTAGGGGAATCTGTGGACGAATCTGCGAATCATCCAGGTGGTCCTGCTCATCAATAAGAGATTCGGCAAGATTCTGCAGTACCATCAACAGTTCGCGATAGTACTCCTTGACCGACAAGTCACCATTTTTCCTTTGCTCTTTCAGCAATTTCACTTTACTGCTCAATTCTTCGTTTGTCTGTATAACCATGGTGTTACTCCTAGTGCCGAACTTGATTAAAGGATGCGGGCGAGTTCTTTGGCTGAACGCGAGATATCCAAAAACACCAAGCCAAGCTTGGCCTCTTTTTTGGTCATCACGGTTAACACCGCTTCCGTACCAGCTTCGGTCATGATAACGTAACCTTCAGAACCCTGGATCAATATTTGGTTCAAGTGACCTCTCTCCAGCTCCTTGGCAGTTCGTTCACCCAACGCCAATAATGCGGCGCTCATCGCCGCCACCCGATCCTCATCAACATTACTTGGCAATAAGGAAGCCATCATCAATCCATCAAGGGATACCACGGCAGAGGCCTCAATATCTCCTGATGAGCCATTTAAATCCGCCAGAATCTCGGCAATTGCGTCTGTTCTCATTTCAACAATACTCCAGTAGGGACAAAAAAACCCGATACTTTCCACCTAACCTTATCCAGCTACGAGAGAAAGTATCGGGGAACAATAGTAGCGCCATATAACAATGAACTAGATGGCGCATACAGAAACATATAATAATATGCTATATTTTCATGACTCAGGACTCACGCTCATGGAAAAACCGAATCTGATCGTCCAGTAGCACAATAAGCAAGGGAATCTGAGTACGTATCTGCGCATCATCAAGGCTGTCTACCTCATCTATCAAGGAATCAGCCAGGTTCTTGAGCACATCAAGTAACTCACGATAGTAATCCTTGACGCCCAACTCACCTGTTTTTCTTTGCTCTTTGAGTTGGATGACCTTGTCGGAAAGTTGCGTAGCGGATTGGATAGTCATAAAACATTCCTCGATGAGTTAAAGGATGCGGGCCAACTCTTTTGCTGCGCGTGATATATCCAGGAACACCAAGCCCAGCTTCGCCTCTTTCTTGGTCATTACAGTCAGTACCGCTTCCTGCCCGGCCTCGGTCATAATCACATAACCGTTGGATCCCTGTATCAATATCTGGTTCAGGTGGCCTCTCTCCAACTCTTTTGCGGTGCGTTCACCCAGAGCCAGCAAGGCGGCACTCATAGCGGCGACTCGATCTTCATCAACATCGCTTGGCAACAAGGATGCCATCATCAAACCATCCAGGGATACTACAGCCGATGCTTCAATATCTCCTGACGAACCATTAAGATCAGATAGAATTTCTGCGATTGCATCAGTTCTCATTTTCATTTCCTCTTGATTCAAAATTTGGGGTTCTCGAAAAATAACCATCCTGGCCATTTTTCTCCACGCAAACCGAAAACGCGGTTTCCGGATTGTTTCATTTTCAATCACTCGGGTGATTGAAAATGGCGGGACATCCTTGTCCCCCACGGGCGCCTCGAATTTTTCCAGGTGCCCATCAAAAATTGATTAGAACTCGGAATACCGATTCCACAACACCCAAATAAAGTCTTTGAAGTTATTACCAGAAAATACTGCTTTTCCTTCAGTCACCACCACCAACCGCCTAGTGCCAAGAAAAATAGGTATGAAAGTAAATATTCTTTTTTCTTTTATGTCATATAAGCAGGTTAGTCCATATTTAATATCCAGCAGATCAAATACATCCGAGTCGCCATGATAAAGTGATGCGGCCAGTTTTGAAGCCAACGCTGACAATGCTTGAATACGCTCCGCATCTATCCCCACGCTTGCAATAGACAAACCCTGGGAATCTACCAACATCGCCTTGCCAGAATCAGACAACACGGATAACATCTGTGGCAATATATCTTGCATGGGTGCATCTGGACAGGTTTGTACGTCGCTGGAAAGCTCTATCACCTTACGCTTTGCCAGGGTACGCAGAACAGACATTACATCATCAAGACTGGTGTCGGAAGACAAGGCTTTCAAGGTACTATTAGCATATGCGGGGCTTGTTTCCTTAGAAAGAAGCCACTGTACAAGCTCTAGTTGCTCTTTCTCCAATGACCCGGATGCAAACAGATAGGCGCCAATACTTGTCAAGCAAATATACTGCATAGCGATAGACTAGCCCCGTGCTGCGCCAGTCTGACCAGGCGCACTGACGTTCCTAATGAGTATCTCTGGCTCTATCATTCCCAGCATGGCCATCAATAAGGTGTTCATATCCTGACTTGACCTGGCGTCTACCGAGAACAATGGGATAATATGTCCTTTTTCCTTCAACACTGCATGATAATCAGGCAGTATAAATGTCTGTGACTCATCCAGATGGGTGACTCCCACGCAAAATGGCACACTCTCCAACGCCTTGGAAAAATAATTTAAGAACTTTTCGAAATCACCCATAGGGTCTGGTGTATTGTTGTTGATAAGCAATATAAGCCCTATGGCACCATTGAGCATGATATCCCACATGAACTCGAATCGTTGCTGGCCCGGCGTTCCATAGAGATGAATCTTGTTTCCATCTTCCAGATTTATAACGCCATAATCCATGGCTACGGTGGTGGTATTTTTTATTTTTCCCACATCATCAGAAGGTATGGCATCGGTAGCGACTGGCGGGATATCACTCAGTGCGGCAATTGCCGTACTCTTGCCTGCACCGACAGGCCCGCTAATGACAATCTTATAGGTTTCAGAAGTGGTCATATTTATTGGCTATCGCTATTCAGTTATTAGGAGAAGGAGCTAGCAGGTTCTTGAAAAACACCGTTTTTCGACAACCTGTGTGTGGCACAAGGACGTGCCACCCATCAATGGAGTAAGCCACTGAAAATGAAGGAAGCGGGAAACCGCGTTTTCCGCTTCCGTGGCTGAAAAAGTCCATGGTGGGACTTTTTCAGCATCCTGCTGGATTTCACTTTGAACCAAAGAGTTTTCTGGCCAAACGCCTTACCAGGGAATTAATGGTAGAAGCAGGTTTGCCGTGGCGCCGCGTATCGGCATTATCTTGTCTGGCGGCAACGGATACCTTTTTCATAAATCCCAGGGAATATGCCGCAGCTATAAATTCAACAACCCTATTTCTTGGAAATCCGGTTCTGGATACTATATCTTCAATAGAAACAGGCCCCTGATGACATACAGACGCCATGGTCACTGCTTGCATTGGATAACGGAGGCCTATACAGTTTGGCCAGCGTTCCATCACTAGCAGGGCATCACTTGAAAGGCCTTCCGGCAATTTGTTACGAAAACAACCACTGATAACTTCCCAGAAAAAGGTTTCGCCATCATACAAGAAGCCCGTTTTTTCCGCAGCGCAGTCCCTGATTTCAGCATTACTAAGCAGCCTTTTTTGAAAACCATGCCTATCTTTATAAAGCGAGCATATGGAACGAAGCACTGCCCGTTTATGGTTACAGATTACATGCCCCGCCGCTGTAAAGATGAACTCTTCTGGTTGTTCATTTGCGGATTTCTGCACGATTCCAATATTTTTTTGCCCTGTAATGCTTTCAATATAAGCACCATGCAGCATTTCTATGAATGTGTTATCTGCATTGACACTTAAACAGGCAGAAAGACTTTTGGCTCTCTTGGTATCGGCCCTCACCACCCGAATTTTTGGCTTTATTTCTCCAGAAACAGGTTTTACGCTGCGAGACGGTTTCTCAAGTTGTTGTTTAACCGAATCAACCAAGATATCCATTTTGAAAGGACGTGGCAATACCTTGACGCCCTCCAATGATCGAGGCTGAAAGGACAGTCCGATAATGGGTACACCGGGGTAATCAGCCTGATATCTGGAAATATGTTCTAATGTTTTTCTATTATCTAAATTTGCAATAATAAGTTGTGGCCGCACGGTCTCGGGGAAGCCTTTTTGTACATTGGCGCCCAAACGACGGGACAATACAAGTTGCAAAGTATTTTGGTCGGACAAATTCATTCCTGGCATTAGTATAGGAATTATATCCGCGTTCATATAGTTGTCCGGGAGCATGTTCATCATGATGGCCGCCCTTCGGGTTTCATGGAAACCTAAATCTGTTATGACACCACACCCAAGTCGATGATTGACGCAGTGCAATGGAGTTCACAAAAGTGTAGTTAATTTGGGATGGATATCACTAAGGAAAGTATTGTGCATTAACGGGTATCATCTCTACCCAACCCGTGAGCACAGCCGGTTTAACCCGAATGTCTCACCCGGGAACGCGATGATCGTTCCGGGATCGGCGTTCAGGTGCGGATTGGCGAAGGGGCCGGAGTCAAATTCCACCCCAATTGTCACAAGGAACGGAATCAAGCATGTTCCATGCCATCGGTTCTACCCAACATCCTTTCCATTTGACTCCGACCCCGGCCACCACTGTTATCGCCTTGCCAGGCGGCTCCCTTGCGCGGCCCGCTTTAGCCGGGTCAGCAGCTTTTCTCCCCACGCCCCTACTAGGCCATATTATCCCAACTGGTAGGCCAGCTACCTATTTTTCCACCATCCATTCCTCATTATCAATGGGGGCTTCCTGGCACATAATTTCCTTCATCAAGCAATTTTGAGACCCAGTTCCTTGACGCGCGCTGCCCAGCACCGACAGGGAACCTGCCCAACCCGATCAGGAAATAACATTCATGACACAAAACAGCTTCAATAACAAAACGGCACCCCGGGCCGTCATCACCACCCTGCTGCTCTCAGCCTGGATCAGCCCACTTTGGGCCGCGCCCGTGGATGACGCCATAAACAAAGCCGGTAAGCAGCGCATGATTACCCAACGGCTGTTGAAGGACTATGCCATGATCGGAATGAATCTGGATCTCGGGAACCCTGGCAAGGACCTGGAGGATATGGTTAAGGAATTTGACACCATTCTCGCCGACCTGGAAGCCTATTCCAACAAACAGAACATCAACACAGGCCTGGCAGAAATCAAGAGCCTTTGGGGGCCGTTGAAGAAAGTTCTGCAGGATACTCCCGATAGAGCCAAAGCCGCTCAGCTGCAAAAGGACTTGGATGACTTGCTGGCCGCCTGCCATAAGAATACCCAGCTCTTGTCCGAACACTCAGGCAACCAGCGAGGAGAAATCGTCGACCTGGCCGGACGCCAGCGCATGCTCTCCCAACGCATGGCCGCCCTGTACATGCTCAAGGCGTGGAAAATCGAAGGCGTGGACTATTCCGGAAAGCTTTCCCAGTCCATGAGCGAGTTCGCCAGCGCACACCAGCAGCTGGTGGAGTCTTCCCTGACCACCACGGAAATCCAGCAACTGCTTACCCGGGTAAAAAAGGCTTTCGCCTGGTTCGAAATGATGGGTCACTCCAAGTCCGGCCGCGTCATTCCATCCCTTATCAACAAATCAGCGAACAACATCCTGGCTGACATGGACAAGGTTACCTCCATGTACGCCAGCGCAAGCAAATAGCCTCTCAACAACCAAGTCCTGGAGTTGAAACCATGAACATCTACAGCAAATCGTTACCGGCACTGGTCTGCCTTGTCTTCCTGATGCTGGTCACCGGCAACAGTCTGGCCGCCACTACCGGCGCTGAGAAGCCCAGTCTTGCCGTCCTCATCGATATCGCCGGCAAGCAGCGCATGCTGTCCCAGAAAATCGCCAAGGCCTATTTCTTCCATGGCCAGGGCATTCGCCGGGACAAGACCCGCAAACAGCTTTTCGACAGCATCAAGGAATTCGATCGCAATTACGAGGTCATCCGCAACTCCGTTGACAACCAGGGTGTTCAGGACATGCTGGTATATATCGGCATGGCCAAGGATGAGCTCGCCGCCCTGGCAAAGCAGCCGTACAGCAAGGAAAACGCCGCCCTGGTGCTGGATTACAGCGAAACCATGCTCGAAGGCAGCCAGGACATCGTCTCCCGCCTGGAAGAAATGTCCAAGCTGAAAAAGGAAGCCATCGTCAATCTTGCCGGTCGGCAGCGCATGCTCACCCAGCGCATCGCCAAGTATTACATTGCCTACCAGGCAGGCTTCCGGGATCACAACACGGTGGAGCAGCTCAAAAAGGCCGTCAAGGAATTCGAGGAAGCCCACGCCGCCCTGCGCAAGGCCCGGCAGAATACGCCGGAAATCAACAAGGAACTGGCCAATGTCGAAAGGCTCTGGAAAGTCGTGGCCAAATTCTACAAGGACGTGGAGAGGGGCGGCCTGCCCGTCATCGTACTGGCCACCACAGACGACATCATGGCCACCATGAATCGCATTACCCACCAGTACGTGAATATTCTGGGTTCCTGAAGCCGCCATGGCATAACAGTTCAGTAGCGGAGAGAATCATGAGAAGCACCGTTATCATCGCCCTTATCTTTACGGTCATCCAGATCAACGTACATGCCACCCTGACCACAAAGACCCAAGACAGCCCTTCCATCGGCATGGCCCAGCTGGTCCTGGACAAGACCCGTACCGTGGAATGGATGCCGGACGCCAACCTGGTGACAACCCTGTGCAAGAGCGGTCACCCCCTGCTGTCCAGCTTCGATCCCAGCCAGGTGGTCAACGGAACTGGCCGAAGCATGGCCGAAATCTGTTCCCAGGAAGGCAGGATGAACTGGTACGAGGCGAAAGCCTGGATCCGTCATCTCAACCAGAATGCCTATCTTGGTTACACCAACTGGCGGCTGCCCGAAATTTCCTCCCGGGATCCCAGCTGCTCCGAGCTGGCGGAACTCGACAATACCACCGTTACCTTCGGTTTTGGCTGCCGCAATGGAGAGCCCGGGCGTCTCCACGCCGTACTCGGCAGCAATATCGGCCGCCTGACGAATCTCGACGAAGGCATGTACTGGTCTGAAACCGTCCTGGCCGAGGACGACTCCCTGGCCGGCGTCTTCGACGTGAAGACCAACTGGCAGGACGCGGAGGGAAAAACCTCCGACCTGCTCCATGTCTGGCCGGTTCGCAGTTTGTAACCCGACCACTCTCCGGGTGCAAAACGCCGCCGGGTCAAGGATGGCCTGGCGGTTTCTTATTTTTGGGTTGGTTATCCGTTTTTGAATCAGCCCTATGCCGATCACTAGTAGCATTTGCAATCTGTTTTATCCTTTCCAGAATGAAAGGGACACGCGCTTGGCTCGCTTCATCTGTTGGCATATGTCCATACACTGCGTCAACAAATCGTGCATCACCAAGTATTTCTTGAAAAATATCAGATAATGCTTCGCACAAGCTTTGGGGAGCATCCCTGACCTCATCGATGATGGTGGACCTGCCATCAATCACCGCTACAACATCCTCGATATCATGGCTCATTTGGTAATCACCGTGCCCCCTTCCATCGAACGCCTCCAACTTGGTGATCAAGAAAAAGGGGGGTGATACGATACGGATCAGTATTCCCTCCTGGAAAGCACTTGCACAATGACGTCGACATCGATGGTTTCCCTTATCGGTGGTGCAGCGGCATCATCGATCAACAGCCCGGTAACGCAACCACCGAGAAACACAAATTCATCGGCCAAGTCACCAAGACGACTAACGGCAAGTTCGAGCAGCGCGAGATTCGGATTGTGGGCAGGTTCCATAACCTTCCAGTCGTTTCGTCAATTCACGGATCGCCAGGCTTCGCTCTCGTGCCCGCCCGCCCCGTATCGCATCAATCAATACCAACAGCTCATACAGTTCACCGTCAGCACGAGCCGCTTTGGGGACTGAACGATACAGTGGAGAAAAAGACAGCCCCCTCACTTTACCATCAGGATCTGGCCATACGGGGGGTGGTTCCGATGAAGGCAGGATTTCCTGCTCAAGTGGCGCGGCAGCATACAAGGTCGGCATTCCGCGCACCATCTGTCCCCGTTCAGGAACGAACACATAACGCAATCCATGTACCAGGAACTCTTCCATGTTTCGAATATTCGGAAGAATCTCCCCTACCCTTTTTACAGCGAGTTGCGCAGCCAAAGCGCGTTTTGCCGCCGCATGCGTTTCCGCAGGACTCATCCCCAGCTCTACTGCCAAACTGTTATACGTCCAGCCTCGGCCATTGATGGCGACGAGTTTTAGCAAAAACAAGACATCTTGAGGCTTAAGCACCATGGCAATTATTCGTTATTCGCGATTCACGAATAAAGAATAGCTTCTAAGATTGAGATGTCAAGCCCGGGAACGCGATGATCATGTCGGAACCGGCGTTCGGGTGCAGATTTGCGATTCAATCAATAGCCCGAGCTATTGATGACTAGGCAAATACCGACGATGGACGGCGAGACCGGTGCGAGGACGCGTTCAGCGATGCCCGGTAATATGTCGCACTTTGCGGGAATTCCAAAATTCTTCGTGAAAATACCGTGAGCTGGAATATTTTCCCAGTAGCCGGGTGGTTAGTTTTGGCCAACATTCTGTTTTGCACAGGGATGTGCTTATGTCGCGGGAGGACAGGACGTCCGGAGCGACCAGCGATGTACCTACATCCCTTCCGGCGCATCGCTTCCGCGTCCTGCTCACGCGATGTACCTACATCCCTGTAGGCAAAAACCCCGGCCGGGAAAACCGGTCGGGGTTTTTGTTTTTATTTGGGGGAGCCCTCCGGCAACGGCCGGAGGACAGGGCTTACATCATGCCGCCCATTCCGCCCATGCCACCCATGTCCGGCATGGCGGGAGCTGCTTCTTCCTTGGGCTCCTCGGCCACCATGCACTCGGTGGTAATCATCAGGCTGGCCACGGAAGCGGCGTTCTGCAGGGCGCTGCGGGTCACCTTGGTGGGGTCGAGAATACCCATCTCTACCATGTCACCGTACTCGCCGGTAGCCGCGTTATAACCATAGTTGCCATCACCATTGGCCACCTCGTTCTGCACCACGGAAGGCTCGCCGCCGGCATTGGCAACGATCTGGCGCAGGGGCTCTTCCATGGCGCGGCGCGCCAGGGTGATGCCCACGTTCTGGTCTTCGTTGTCACCAGCCAGATCCTCTATGGCCTTCTGGGCGCGAATCAGGGCCACACCACCGCCGGGAACGATGCCTTCTTCCACGGCAGCACGGGTAGCGTGCAGGGCGTCTTCCACCCGGGCCTTCTTCTCCTTCATCTCCACCTCGGTGGCGGCACCCACCTTGATCACGGCCACGCCACCGGACAGCTTGGCCAGACGCTCCTGGAGTTTTTCGCGGTCATAATCGGAGGAAGTTTCCTCGATCTGGGCGCGAATCTGCTCGCAACGGGCCTTGATGTCGTCGGCGCTGCCGGCGCCATCGATGATGGTGGTCTCTTCCTTGGAGATGCTGACCTTCTTGGCGGTGCCCAAATCGTCCAGGGTCGCCTTTTCCAGGGACAGGCCCACTTCCTCGGAGATCACGGTGCCACCGGTGAGGATGGCAATATCCTGCAGCATGGCCTTGCGGCGGTCGCCGAAGCCAGGGGCTTTCACCGCGGCCACCTTGACGATGCCGCGCATGGTGTTCACCACCAGGGTGGCCAGGGCTTCGCCTTCCACGTCCTCGGCGATGATCAGCAGGGGACGGCTGGACTTGGCCACGGCTTCCAGCACTGGCAGCAGATCGCGGATGTTGGAAATCTTCTTGTCGTGCAGCAGGATGAAAGGATCTTCCAGTTCAACGGTCATGCTCTGCTGATCGTTGACGAAGTAAGGGGACAGGTAGCCGCGGTCGAACTGCATGCCTTCCACGACGGCCAGTTCATTCTCCAGGGAGGTACCTTCCTCCACGGTAATGACGCCTTCCTTGCCCACCTTCTCCATGGCCTCGGCAATGATGTTGCCGATGTTGGCGTCGGAGTTGGCGGAAATGGAGCCAACCTGGGCAATGGCCGTGGAGTCTTCACAGGGCTTGGAGATCTCCTTGAGCTTGTCCACGGCAGCGTCCACGGCCTTTTCCATGCCGCGCTTCAGATCCATGGGGTTCATGCCGGCGGCGACGGCCTTCAGGCCTTCCCGCACCATGGCCTGGGCCAGGACGGTTGCGGTGGTGGTGCCGTCACCGGCCACGTCGGAGGTCTGGGAAGACACTTCCTTGACCATCTGGGCGCCCATGTTCTCGAACTTGTCGGACAGCTCGATTTCCTTGGCCACGGACACGCCGTCCTTGGTGATGGTGGGCGCGCCGAAGGATTTCTCCAGCACCACGTTGCGGCCCTTGGGGCCCAGGGTTACTTTCACGGCATTCGCCAGGATGTTGACGCCAGCCAGCATGCGCTGACGGGCTTCATCGCCAAATCTCACTTCTTTTGCAGACATGTTTTCACTTCCTTAAAACTGGTTGAATTCGTTACCGGGTTCATCGCCGGGACATCAGTCCTCGATCACACCCATGATGTCTTCTTCGCGCATGACCAGCAGCTCCTCGCCGCCAATCTTCACCTCGGTGCCGGCATACTTGCCGAACAGCACCTTGTCACCCACCTTCACATCCAGGGGGCGGACTTCGCCGTTTTCCAGAATCTTGCCATTGCCCGCGGCAATGACCTCACCCTGAATGGGCTTCTCGGTGGCGCTGTCAGGGAGCACGATACCGCCGGGGCTGGTGTGCTCTTCTTCCGTGCGACGGATGACCAGTCGATCATGCAATGGACGGATCTTCATAGATAAACTCCTGAAATCTTGGTTTTTTGAGCGGAATAATCTTGGAGAGTGTTAGCACTCCCCCTGGGTGAGTGCTAATAATAGGGACGGTTTGAGGAAAGTCAACCCTGGAACACAGGATTTTCGAAGTCAAATTCCACCCGAATCGTTACAGGGAACGGAATCAAACTGTTTCACGCCATCGGATCTTCCCAACATCCTCCCCATTTGACTCCGGCCCTGACCACCTCAGTCGTCTTCCCGACGGTACTCGCCCTGGATAATGGTCACCCGGCGAATATCCTCGCCTTCATTGCCGGTACGGCCACCCGGCGCCGGGCCCATGGCGCCACTGTGCTTCAGTACGGCAACAATGAGCTTGCGCCTCAAGGGGGGCACCAGCATGAGAAAACCCATGGCATCGGTGATGAAACCCGGGAATAAAAGCATCACCCCGGCCATCATCAGTACAGCCCCTTCGAGCATCTCCAGGGCCGGCGCCTCTCCCCGGGCAAGGGTCTCCTGCACCCGAAGCAACACGGAAACCCCCTGCAGGCGCACCAAGGCGGCCCCCAGGATGGCGGTGAAGACACTTAATAATATGGTGGACAGGGCGCCGATCTCGGAACCGACTTCGATGAGCACATAAAGCTCCACCAGGGGAGCGCCAATGAGCAACAGCAGAAAAATAATTCCCGGATTCATCTTGCATACCTTGGGGCAAATTCGTTTAATTCAATGCTCGGCGGAAAAACACACCGAAGAATCCCGGTCTTCCATACACCATGAAAGCATCCGATTTCCTGCTGGTACTGTGTACCTGCCCGCCGGGCAGGACGGCCGAACATCTGGCACAATCACTGGTCGAAAGAAGACTGGCGGCCTGCGTGAATATTACCAGCCCGGTGACATCCATATACCGCTGGAAGAAGAATATAGAAAAAGATGAGGAGGCGCTGCTGGTCATCAAGACCGCAGCAAACAACTGGCCCGCCCTGGAGCAGGCCATATTGGAACTCCACCCTTATGAGCTACCTGAAATCATTGCCCTGCCGCTGTACGGGGGCTACGAACGCTACCTGAACTGGGTAGGGGAAAACCTATGCAAAGATTGATCGCCTTCCTGCTGTTCTTCGGCCTCAGCGCCGGCCTGCTCGCCGAGGAGGAATTCCTCAAGCCTGACCAGGCCTACAGCATCTCGGCCACCACCAAAGGAGACAGGATCATCGTTCACTGGGACATTGCCGATGGGTATTACCTGTACCGCAACAAGTTCCGCTTCTCCACCAGCAACGATGCCATCTCCCTGGGCAGTCCTGATCTGCCTCCCGGCAAAATCAAGCAGGACCCCTTCTTCGGCGAAATCGAAATCTACAAGCATGGGGTGGACGTGGCGCTGCCCATTCATATCAAGGGCGACAAGCCCAGCATGCTGGAGCTGGAAGCCCGCTCCCAGGGCTGCGCGGAAGCCGGCATCTGCTACCCGCCTCACACCCAGAAACTGCTGGTCGCCCTTGATGACCTGGCCGACGAGCCACCCCCCGTGGCTGCCACCGCCGCTGCGGATGCGAAGGAAAACCTGGTGCAGGTAAGCGGCTCCGAGGTGGAGGGCGCCTTGCCGCCGTCCAGCCCGGCCGAATCGGTTTCCGATGCTTCTCCCCTGGATACCCTGGGAGCCCTGGGTGATGATCTGGGGCTGGAGGAAGATGATATTCTCAAGCCCGAGCAGGCCTACCGTCCCATGGCCGAATCCCCTGACGGCAAGACCCTGAACGTCCACTGGGAGATTGCCGATGGCACCTATCTGTATGAAGACAAGGTAGAAGTCAGCATGGAAGGAGACGGCGTCAGCCTGGGAAACTATGATCTACCCCCCGCCAAGATCAAGCACGATTCGGTGAAGCCCGACGGCAGCATCGGCGACGTGGCCGTGTTCGTGCACAGCCTGGATCTGAACATCCCCTTGCTGCGCAGCAACACCGCCGCTACCGAGGCAACGGTGACCCTCAAGTACCAGGGCTGCGCTGAAAGGGGCATTTGTTATCCGCCCCAGAAAAAACAGTTCAAGCTGCAACTTCCCGCCATTGGCGCCGACCAGGCCGCGGCTCCAGACCAAACCGCGCAGACACCGGCCATACAGCAAGCCCCGGCTGCCAGCGCTGCAACACCGGTGGAACAATCCGAGCAGGATCAGATTGCCTCCATGCTGAAAAACAGCAGCACCTGGCTGATTATTCTCAGCTTCTTCGGCATTGGCCTGCTGCTGGCCTTCACCCCCTGCGTCTTCCCCATGATTCCCATCCTGTCCGGCATCATCGCGGGACAGGGCAGCGGCATCACCACCCGCCGGGCCTTCACTTTGTCCGTGGTCTATGTGCTGGCCATGGCGGTGACCTACACCATCGTGGGGGTCTTGGCAGGATTGTTTGGCGCCAGCTTCAATCTCACGGCGGCGTTCCAGAATCCCTGGATACTCAGCGCCTTCGCCTTGCTGTTCGTGCTTCTGTCCCTGTCCATGTTCGGCTTCTACGAGATCCAGCTGCCTGCCAGCTGGCAGAGCAAGCTCAGTGAAATCAGCAACAGGCAGAAAGGCGGCGAACTCGGCGGCGTGGCCGTCATGGGCCTGCTGTCTGCCCTCATCGTCGGGCCCTGTGTGGCCCCGCCCCTGGCCGGCGCCCTGATTTACATCGGCCAGACCGGCGATGGCGTCCTGGGCGGCGCGGCCCTGTTCGCCATGGCCCTGGGCATGGGCGCGCCCCTCATTGCCATCGGCACCTCCGCCGGCAAGCTGCTGCCCAAGGCCGGCGGCTGGATGGACGCGGTGAAAGCCGTGTTCGGGGTGATGATGCTGGGCCTGGCCATCACCATGCTGGAACGCTTCCTGCCTCCCGTCTATCCCATGGCCCTGTGGGGGCTTTTACTCATCGTGTCCGCCGTGTACATGGGCGCCCTGCGCCAGCTGCCACCGGAAGCATCCGGCTGGAGCAAGCTGTGGAAGGGCCTGGGCGTTGCGCTGCTCATCTATGGCGCCCTGTTCCTGGTGGGCGTGGCCGCCAACGGCAAGGATACCGTGCAACCTTTGCGCGGACTGGCCATTGGCGGCAGCAGCAGCCAACAGGCCAGCCATCTGCAGTTCAAGCGCATAAAGAGCGTGGCCGATCTGCAGCGTGAACTGGCGGCCGCCCGGGCCGCCGGGAAGCCCGTGATGCTGGATTTCTATGCCGACTGGTGCATCTACTGCAAGCAGATGGAAAAGAATGTGTTCAGCGAAGCCGCCGTGGTTTCCGCCATGAGCCACTTCGTGCTGCTGCAGGCGGATGTTACCGAACAGGACGCGCAGGACAAGGCTCTCATGGAGCATGTGAACATTCCAGCTCCTCCGGCCATGCTCTTCTGGGGAAGCAATGGCGAGGAAATCCATCATCTGCGTCTCATGGGTTACATGGGCATGGATGACTTCCTGGCGCACATCCGCAAGGTTCCCTGATGAAGCTCCGGCAGTTCCTGGCCCTTGCCCTGGCCGGCGTGCTCATGGGCATACTGGGGGCCAACCTGTGGAAATGGCAACAGCAACAGCATCCGGTAGCCGCCGACAGCACCGGGCCGGACAGCCAGCTGCCGAATTTCACCCTGCCCAGCCTGGACCACAGCCAGTGGCGCGCCGAGGAATGGCGCCACAAGATTCTGGTCATCAATTTCTGGGCTACCTGGTGTCCACCCTGCGTGCGGGAGATGCCCCTGCTGGACCGGCTGCAGAAAGCCTTTGCCAGCCAGGACGTGGTATTCGTGGGCATTGCCGTGGACGATGCGGACGAGGTAAAAAAATTCGTCCGGGAGAAGAACATTGGTTTTCCCATACTCCTGGGAGAAACCCGCGCCATGGATCTCATGGTTCGCCTGGGTAACCGTTTCAATGCGCTGCCCTACACGGTGGTGGCGGATCATGGCGGCACCATTATCATGCGGAAGTTCGGTGAAGTCAGGGAAGAGGACCTCCAGCCCCTGCTCGAGAAAGTTACACAAGGCCATTGATTTTGGCTTCCATCCAACATTGCTCCGTGGTGATCGTCCCTGTCGGCCTTAGGCCCGACCTGCGGATACGGGCCATCATCAGGAGAGTGGCCAGAAAGCTCATGAAATAAAAGTGACGGCATTCTCCGAAACAGCTCATAAAACTGGACATTCCGGGTTTATTGGCGCAAAATTTATCAAATTAAGCGCTGTATCCGCGCATTTCCCGACAAGTTCAAGACTGAATCCAAACCCATGTCCCGAATCCTGGTATTGAATGGCCCCAATCTCAACCTGCTGGGAACCCGGGAACCCGGCCATTACGGCAATGACACCCTGGCGGATATCGAAGCCCGGCTGCGTGAACAGGCCAGCGCGCTGGGGAGCGAACTGGATTTCTTTCAGTCCAATGCCGAGTTCGAACTTGTCGACCGAATTCACCAGGCGGCCCGCGATGACGTGGATTTCATCCTCATCAATCCCGCCGCCTTTACTCACACCAGCGTCGCCCTGCGTGACGCCCTGCTTGGTGTGAACATTCCCTTTATCGAGGTGCATCTGTCCAATGTCTTCGCCCGCGAGGACTTCCGTCACCATTCCTATTTTTCCGACGTGGCGGTGGGCGTAATCAGCGGGCTGGGCGCCCAGGGCTATGAACTGGCCCTGCAGGCAGCCCTGCGGCGACTTGGCGCACCCACAAACGAACAGGTTTGAATTCATGGATATACGCAAGGTAAAGAAACTCATCGAGCTCCTGGAAGCTTCGGATATCGCGGAAATCGAGATTCATGAGGGCGAGGAGTCCGTTCGCATCAGCCGCCATGGCACCCTGCCGCCGGCGCCTGCCGCCGCGGCACCCGTTGCCGTGGCAGCCGCTCCCGCCGCCACCCCGCCGGCCGCCGAAGCCGAAGAGACCAAGGAGCCGGAACTGGAAGGTCATATCATTCACTCCCCCATGGTGGGCACCTTCTACCGCGCGCCCAATCCCGGTGCCAAGCCTTTTGTCACCGAGGGCCAGTCGGTGAAAGCCGGTGATACCCTGTGCATCATCGAAGCCATGAAGATTCTCAACCAGATCGAGTCTGACAAGACCGGCGTGGTGAAACGCATCCTGGTGGAGAACGGTCAGCCGGTGGAATACAACCAGCCCCTGTTCATCATCGAGTGAGGCGACGGCCATGATTGAAAAAATCGTCATCGCCAACCGGGGCGAAATCGCCCTGCGCATACAGCGCGCCTGCCGGGAACTGGGCATCAAGACCGTGGCCGTGCATTCCGAGGCGGATCGCGACCTAAAGCATGTACGCCTCGCTGACGAGTCAGTGTGCATAGGCCCGGCCTCTTCAGCGGAAAGCTATCTCAACGTGCCCGCCCTCATCAGTGCCGCGGAAGTCACCGACGCCAACGCCATTCATCCCGGTTACGGCTTTTTGTCGGAGAATGCGGATTTTGCCGAGCGGGTGGAGCAGAGCGGCTTCATCTTCATCGGCCCCAAACCCGAAACCATCCGCCTCATGGGCGACAAGATTACCGCCATCGAGGCCATGAAGGAATCCGGTGTGCCCACGGTGCCAGGCTCCGACGGCCCCCTGGACGACAACGAGAAACGTAGCATCATGCTTGCCCGGGAAATCGGCTATCCCGTCATCATCAAGGCCGCCGGCGGCGGTGGCGGACGCGGCATGCGCGTGGTTCATTCCGAAGCCGCCCTTATCAGCGCCATCAGCCTGACCCGGGAAGAAGCGCGCACGGCCTTCGGCAACGACACCCTGTACATGGAGAAATTCCTGGGCAATCCCCGCCACGTGGAATTCCAGATCCTGGCTGACAGCCATGGCAACGCCATTCACCTGGGCGAGCGGGACTGCTCCATGCAGCGGCGTCATCAGAAGGTGGTGGAGGAAGCCCCGGCCCCCGGCATCAGTGAAGAAGTACGCCAGGAGATCGGCAACCGCTGCGCCGAGGCCTGCCGCAAGATCGGCTACCGCGGCGCGGGCACTTTCGAGTTCCTATACGAGGACGGCGAGTTCTATTTCATCGAGATGAACACCCGGGTGCAGGTGGAACATCCTGTTACGGAAATGGTTACCGGCGTGGATATCGTCAAGGAGCAGATTCGTATCGCCGCCGGCGAGAAACTGGCCTACCGCCAGGAGGACATCTCCCTGCGTGGCCATGCCATCGAGTGCCGCATCAATGCGGAAAACCCGGAAAACTTCATGCCCAGCCCCGGCCCCATCAACCAGCTCCACGTGGCCGGCGGCCCCGGCATCCGCTTCGACAGCCATATCTACAACGGCTATACGGTGCCGCCCTATTACGATTCCATGATCGGCAAGCTCATCGCCTGGGGCGAAACCCGGGAGTCCGCCATCGCGCGCATGCGCACGGCCCTGTCGGAAATGGTCATTGAAGGCATACTCACCAACATCCCCTTGCAGGAAGACATCATGCGGGACGCGGGCTTCGAGGCGGGCGGCGCCAATATCCACTACCTGGAAAAGAAGCTGGGACTTTAACCTGGGTGGTCGGGGTCGGAGTCAATTGGGGAGCATGTCAGAAAAAGTCCGACAGCCTGAAACAGCCTGATTCCGTTCCCGTTAGCGGTTTGGGTGGAATTTGACTCCGACCCCTTTGGTCCGTCGGGGAAAATCGCGCCGGTTGCCGCGCTTGGCGTTATAATTGGCGTTTTTGTCGCGTCTCGTCACACCCTATGAACAGCAAACCGGATGTTTCCACCTTCCAGGGCCTGATCTTCGCCCTGCAGCAGTACTGGGCCGACCAGGGCTGCGTGATCCTGCAACCTTATGACATGGAAATGGGCGCCGGCACCTTCCATACCGCGACCTTTTTGCGCGCCGTCGGGCCGGAGCCCTGGAACGCCGCCTATGTCCAGCCTTCCCGGCGACCCACGGACGGCCGCTATGGCGAGAACCCCAACCGTCTGCAGCACTATTACCAGTTTCAGGTGGTGCTCAAGCCATCACCCAAGAACATCCAGGAACTCTATCTCGGCTCCCTGGAGATGCTGGGCATGGATCTCCACGTTCACGACGTACGCTTCGTGGAAGACAACTGGGAATCCCCCACCCTGGGGGCCTGGGGCCTGGGCTGGGAGGTCTGGCTGAACGGCATGGAAGTCACCCAGTTCACCTATTTCCAGCAGGTAGGGGGCCTGGACTGCCGCCCCGTCACCGGGGAAATCACCTACGGCCTGGAGCGTATCGCCATGTACATTCAGGGGGTGGAGAGCATCTACGACCTGGTTTGGACGCATGGCCCCCAGGGCCCGGTTACCTATGGCGATGTCTTTCACCAGAACGAAGTGGAACAGTCCGCCTACAATTTCGAGCACGCCGACGTGGATTTCCTGTTCCGGCTGTTCGACCAGTGTGAGAAAGACAGCAACAAACTCATCGAGCTGGGCCTGCCCCTGCCCGCCTATGAACAGGTGCTCAAGGCCTCCCATGCCTTCAACCTGCTGGACGCCCGCCACGCCATTTCCGTCACCGAGCGCCAACGCTACATCCTGGGCGTGCGGGCCCTGGCCCGGGCCGTGGCCCAGGCCTATTACGACGCCCGGGAGAAACTCGGCTTCCCCATGCTGAAACAAGGAGCATCCTCATGAGCGCCCAGGACCTGATTTTCGAGTTGGGCACGGAAGAACTGCCCCCGGTGGCCCTGAAAAAACTCTCCGCCGCCCTGAAATCGGAATTCATTGCCGGCCTGAAGAACGCCGGCCTGGAACACGGCAAGGTCATCTCCTACGCCGCCCCCCGGCGGCTGGCCCTGCTGGTGGAAGGTCTGGCCACCCGCCAGCCGGACCGCAGCATGGAAAAACGGGGGCCTGCCCTGACAGCCGCCTTCGACGCTGACGGCAAGCCCACCAAGGCTGCCGAAGGCTTTGCCCGCTCCTGCGGCACCAGCGTGGATCAGCTGGGGCGCATGAAGACGGACAAGGGTGAATGGCTGGTATACCAGGTGGAGGAAAAGGGCAAGCCCGCCGCTGAACTTCTGCCGGGGATTGCCGAAACCGCCCTCAACCGCCTGCCCATTCCCAAGCGCATGCGCTGGGGAAGTTCCGAGGCCCAGTTCGTGCGGCCGGTGCACTGGCTGCTGTTCCGTCATGGCGACGAGATCGTGCCCTGCACCTTGCTCGATGCCCGGGCCGGGTCCGTCAGTTACGGCCACCGCTTCCATCATCCGGAAGCCATCGACATCCAGACACCTTCCGAATATGCCGAAAAGCTCGAGTCCCAAGGGAAAGTGATCGCTCACTTCGCCACCCGGCGCGAAAACATCAAGGCCCAGGTGGAAAAGGTGGCCGAAACCCTGGGGGGACGGGCGGACATGGACGACGCCCTGCTGGACGAGGTCACAGCCCTGAACGAATGGCCCGTGGCCATCACCGGCAGTTTCGAGGAGCGCTTCCTGGAGGTGCCCCCGGAGGCTCTGATTCTTACCATGAAAAAGAATCAGAAGTACTTCCCCCTGTTCGACGGTGACGGCAGGCTGATGAACCATTTCATCACCATCGCCAATATCGACAGCCCCAGGCCCGAGGTCATCGCCGAAGGCAATGAGCGGGTCATACGCCCGCGCCTGGCGGACGCCATGTTCTTCTGGGAGCAGGACGGCAAGCAGAAGCTGGAAGACCATATCGAATCCCTGAAGACCGTGGTCTTCCAGAAGGACCTGGGCAGCATGTATGACAAGACCCAGCGCGTTACCGCCTTGGCTCGCTGGATAGCTGCCCGTACCGGCGCCGATGAAGCCCTGGCGGAACGCGCCGCCATGCTCAGCCGCTGCGACCTCATGACCAACATGGTGGGGGAGTTCGCCGACATGCAGGGCATCATGGGCCGCTATCAGGCCCTGCGTGACGGGGAGCCCGAAGAAGTGGCCCAGGCCCTGGAGGAATTCTACCTGCCCCGCTACTCCGGCGACCGGCTTCCGGCCACGCCCACGGGCATCGCCCTGTCCCTGGCGGAAAAGACCGATACGCTCATGGGCATTTTCGGCATCGGCATGAAACCCACGGGCGACAAGGACCCCTTCGCCCTGCGCCGGGCCGCCCTGGGCCTGCTGCGCATCGTACGTGAGCACTCACTTACAATCAATCTCGATGAGCTGCTGGCGCAGGCAGAGAGCGCCCTGGGCGATCATGTGCGTGAGCCGGACGCCCGTCAGCAGGTGAAGCAGTTCCTCATGGAACGCCTCAAGGTCATGCTGGCGGACGAGGGTGTGGATGGCCGCCTGTTCGAGGCCGTGGCCGCCGTGAAACCGGTGACTCTGCCGGATCTGGACGCCCGCATCCAGGCGGTGCGCGATTTCCTGGCCCTGCCCGAAGCCGAGAGTCTGGCTGCCGCCAACAAGCGCATCCGCAATATCCTGAAGAAATCCCATGACAGCATTCCCGGCCAGGTGGACAAGGGCCTGCTCCGAGAAGACGCCGAGCAGTCCCTGTTCGCCACCCTGGAAGAGATGGACCAGAAAGTTTCTCCCCTCCTGGCGCAAAGGGACTACGGTGCTGCCCTCAAGGCCCTGGCCGGGCTTCGGGAAGCCGTGGACCGGTTCTTCGACGATGTCATGGTCAACGTGGACGATACCGCCCTGCGCAGCAACCGCCTGGCCCTGCTGAAGAACCTGTCCGGGCTGTTCCTGCGGGTGGCTGATATTTCTCTGTTGCAGCAATGAGGCTGGAGGGCTGTTCATGAATCCCGATTCCTGGAAACAGATGATGGAGGCCGTGCAGGCCTTTCACGACAAGCACGACTTCAAGAATACCGGGGGCGAGGAGCTCAACTACCGGGTGGCCCTCATGGCCGAGGAGCTGGGAGAAATCTCTTCTTGCGTGACCAAGGGAAAAAGTAAGCACTTACTCGCGGAAGAAGTGGCGGATCTGCTCATTCTGCTCATGGGCACCGGCATTGCCGCGGACTTCGATCTCAACCAGGCCTTCTGGGACAAGATGGACAAGCTCATGAAACGGGAATCCCGCATGGTCAACGGGCGCATCCGGGTGTCTGAATTCCGGGACATGGAGTGATGCCGGGAAACCTCAGCCGACACATCATCCTCGACCGCGACGGCGTCATCAATGCCGATTCGGACGATTTCATCAAAAGCCCGGACGAATGGCATCCCCTGGAGGGCAGCCTGGAAGCCATTGCCCGCCTCAACCAGGCCGGCTTCATCATAGGCGTGGCTACCAACCAGTCCGGCATCGGCCGTGGGCTGTTCGACCTGCCCACCCTCAACGCCATGCACCAGAAAATGCACCAGATGCTGGCCAAGCTGGGCGCCCATGTGGACATGATTGCCTTCTGTCCTCACCTGCCAGATGACGGTTGCGACTGCCGCAAGCCTCGGCCCGGCCTGTACCAGGCCCTGGCGGAACGCTGGAACATCAGCCTGGAAGGCATTCCCGTCATCGGCGACAGCCTGCGGGATCTGGAAGCGGCCCGGGCAGTCAAGGCCTCGCCCATCCTGGTCAGAACTGGCAAGGGGCGCCACACGGAAGCCCGGCTGAAGGACGATCAGGACATTCCCGTATTCGACAACCTCGCCCTGGCCGTGGATCACCTGCTCAGGAATATCGACTGACCATGCTGGTAACCCTCCGTTCAACCCTCTATTTCATCGTCATGATCCTGAGCATAGGCGTGTTTGGCCTGGGAATCGCCACCATTGGCATGTTGCTGCCTCTGTCCGCCCGTGACCGCATGGCATCTGCCTGGGGAAGCACCAACCTGTGGCTGATGAAGGTGATCTGCGGCCTGAAATACCGGATTCACGGGGCCGAAAACCTGCCGCAGCACGCCGCCATTGTTATGTGCAAGCACCAGTCCACTTGGGAAACCATCTCCCTGAAGGCCATACTCAAGCCGGAGCAGTCCTGGATACTGAAGCAGGAACTCATGCGCCTGCCCATTTTCGGCTGGGCACTGGCTGCCATACCCAACATCCCCATCGACCGCAGCGCCGGGCGCAAGGCCGTGAAACAGATCGTTGAACGGGGCACCGAGCTGCTCGAGCAGGACCGTATCATCGTAATCTTTCCCGAGGGCACCCGCACGGCGCCCGGGGAGAAGCGAAAATACGGCATAGGCGGCAGCCTGCTGGCGGAAAAATCCGGCTATCCCGTGGTGCCCATCGCCCATAACGCCGGGGTATTCTGGCGCCGCAGAGGACTGAAGAAGTACCCGGGTACCATCGACGTGGTGGTGGGTGAAGCCTTCGATCCAAAGGGGATGAAGGCTTCTGAAATCACCCGCAAGGTGGAAGGCTGGATAGAGGCTGAAGTCGATAAACTGCCCATCAAGCCCCGCTA
>Ga0256832_1000554_pt1 | contig 24502 bp, 24 predicted proteins | sample 134614metaG_FD_190534 | JGI IMG/M metagenome (GOLD analysis project Ga0256832, IMG submission 190534) | Hydrothermal vent microbial communities from Lau Basin, Pacific Ocean - 134-614 | ecosystem: Environmental > Aquatic > Marine > Hydrothermal vents | place: Pacific Ocean: Lau Basin | collected... | reverse complement strand
CCGCACCTCCTTATGATCCACTTCGTCATCGGCCAGGGCCGTGCCCGAGGCGGGGTCCCAGTTAACGATGCGCTGCCCCTTATAGATCAGCCCTTTGTTGTAGAGTCGGATAAAGACTTCCTGCACGGCACGGGAAAGTCCTTCATCCATGGTAAAGCGTTCGCGCTCCCAGTCCAGGGAACAGCCCAGCTTTTTAAGCTGCTCGGTGATGGTGCTGCCATGTTTCTCCTTCCAGGCCCATACCCGCTCCAGAAAAGCCTCCCGGCCCAGATCGTGACGGCTCTTGCCTTCCTTTTTTTTCAGATCGCGTTCCACCACGGCCTGGGTGGCAATGCCCGCGTGATCGGTACCCGGCACCCACAGGGCCTCGAAACCGGCCTTGCGCTTATAGCGGATCAGGATATCCTGAATGGAATTGTTAAAGGCATGCCCCATGTGCAGCCGGTCGGTCACATTGGGTGGCGGAATGACGATGGTATAAGGCTTTTTTTGCGGGTTTACCCGGGCATGAAAATAGCCTTTCTTTTGCCAGACGGCATACCACTTGTCTTCCACGTCTTTCGGATTATAAACTTTTTCAATCGTCTTAGGCATTCGAAATAACTCCTGCTAAAAAAGATTCCTTTCCGGGTGGAAAGAATCCGTCGGAATAGAATAAATACAATATGGATAAACCTTGGAATATAGTGCTTTTAGGCATGTAAATAAAATAATTGTATACCGGAAAAATACGGACGGCCCGTACTTTATGCGCCGGAGGGGAGATGGTCGTTCGCGCCCGTTTACACCTGTCTCCGCGGGGGCAGCTTATTTTAATACGCTTCTTGGAAATTATTACTCATTTTTTATAAAAGTTCTACGACTATAGGCATAAACATGGTGTTACACATAAGATGTGAATAGAGGAGCGTTCCCGATGTTTAAAAGACTTCTGGTCATTCTTTCAGTTTTTTTAACCGTAAACAGTTGTCAACTGCCCGAACCGTCGGATATCGTGCCGCCGGTGACCCTGCTTCTTTTCCCCTATGACGGGGCGATTATTTCGGAGAATATCCAGGCACGCATTGAAGCCACCGACGCCGAAGCCGTGGTCAAGGTATCCCTTTATCTGGATGGCAATCTGGTGGGCACGGCGACCAAGGAGCCTTTTTTGGTCGATATGGATATTACCGGCCTGCAGGATAAGCAGGAACATGTGGCCCAGGCCACGGCCGAAGACAAGGAAGGCAACATCGGTTATTCCCCGCTGGTAAGATTCATCATCAGCGACAGCGACGACATTATTCCGCCGTCGGTGTCCCTGCTCAACCCCCAGCCGGGACAGGTGGTGGCCGGCATGGTGCGCATCACTGCCACCGCCGTGGATGAACGCTCCATACAGAAAGTGGCCTTTTTTATCGACGGTGATTCCGTGGGGCTGGACGCCAGCTACCCCTATCATTATAACTGGAACAGCCTGCCCTGGGCCGATTCGCTGAGCCATGTGATTTATGCCAAGGCCTTTGACGGCGGCGGCAACAGCACCATTTCCGCCCCGGTTACCGTGAGTGTTTTTCCCAGCAGCGATCAAACCGCCCCCAGCAGCCAGATCACCTATCCGCTGGAAGGGCAAACCGTGCGCGATACGGTAGAAGTGCGTGTGGAAGCCTCCGACAACAAGGGCGTCTCCCTGGTTGAGCTTTATATCGACGGCGTTTATTACGGCAGTGACTCCAATGCCCCCTACGCCTTTAGCTGGGATACCGCTCCCTATCTGGACGGCCAAAGCCATTCCCTGTTTACCAAGGTCTATGATCTTTCCGGCAACAGTTCCCAGTCACCCATTGTCACGGTTTTGGCCATCAGCGACAGCACCGTTGACGTAACGGCTCCCATTGTTTACCTGGCCAGCCCCCTGCCGGGACAGGTGATTTACCAGCCCATAACCGTGGCCGCCGAAGCCACCGATGACGGAACCATTGAAAAGGTGGAGTTTTATTTTGACGGCCAATTGCTGGCCACGGACAATACCTTTCCCTACAGCCTGAACTGGGACCCGACGAGCATCGCCGATAACAGCAACCACAGCCTTTATGCCCGCGCCTATGACGCCGGCGGCAATGTCGGTTCATCCGGCCTGACCACCATTTTCCTTTCCACCGGGAACTCAAATGACCTGACGCCGCCCACCGTGGCCGTGCTCTATCCCCTGGCCGGTATCGTCGTCAGTGGTACCATAACCGTCAGCGGTGACGCGCAGGATAATGAAGCGGTGACCAAGGTGGAATTTTATATCGACGGACAGCTTAAGGCCACGGATACCTCGCCGCCCTATAACTATTCCTGGAATACGGCCGCCTACGCCGACGGACAGTTACATTCGGTTTATCTGAAAGCCTATGACGCCGCCGGTAATGTCGGCAGTTCGGCCGTGGTTACGGTTACCGTTCAATAGTTTTTCGGGACGATTAAAAACCGCTCCTTTCCCGCCGGATATTGTCCGCGCGGACTCTCTTCCGCGGTTTAATATGAAGATATCCTTATCCCGGACAAAGCCACAATGATTTTGACCATCTTTGCAGGAAGATATACGGGTATTTGTATCACGAAAGCAAAGAAGTCCGTATCGGGTAAAGTCTTAAAATTTATTTCCTCATATTAAAGTAGTGTGTGCCCTTTTGTCCGGGTTGGTTGCGCTGAAGCGCGGGGAGCCGAAGGAGGCTCCTGGCCCCACGGCTTGAAAGCCGGGACAACAAAGTATTGCACCCGGGTCAAAAAAAAAGCCCGCCAGAGGCGGGCTTTAAAACAGAACGGATGTTTACTTTAAAAGGAGCATCCTTTTCACACTCTGAAAATTCTGAGATTGGTAACGGTAGATATAAAAACCGCTGGGCGCCTTGCCGCCCTGTTCATTCAGACCGTTCCATTGCATGGTATAGCTGCCCGGGGCCAGTGTTCCGTTGTAAATGGTTTTAACCAGTCTTCCCAGAAGATCATATACTTCCACGCGGGCCACCTGCGCCTCCTTTGTGGCCGGGACGTCTATGCGGAAACGGGTCACCGGATTAAAGGGGTTGGGATAGTTTTGCGACAGGGCAAACACGGAAGGTATCAGCGAACCCTCCACATCTACACCTTCCGCCAGCGGGGTTTGCACACTTAGCGTGGCGCTTTGATTGCGAACGCCGTTGATATCCTGGTCATACAGACGATACCAGTACTTGGTACCGGCTTCAACGCCGTTATCGATGTAACTGTATTTTTTACCCTGGGAGGAGTTGCCCTGTCCTCGCAGCCGGTCGTCGCTGTTAAAATCGGCGATTTCCACAAAGGGGCCATCTTCGGCCGTGGCCCGCTCCAGGATAAAACCGCTGTTCTCCACCTCGGACTGGGTTTCCCATTTCAATTCCACGGTTTCAGGCGTGGCCGAAGCGGTAAAACTGCTCAACTCCACCGGCAGACTGGCGTCATCTAAGGTATAAGTAATCGTCAGGCTCCAGTCGTTTATGGTTCCGCCATTATTAAAATAGCTGTCATCATAGACGCGCAGCGTCCACGTGCCCTGGCTTTTACGGCCGTCAAAGTAACGCAGGGTGTTATCCGGCTCAAAAGAACCGGTGTAGGGACTGCTGCCGTCCACAAAGGCGGTAGTGGCCTCGTCATCGGTCACCGTATTGGTGTAGGCGGTTCCGGCATTGTTGGTGGCGATGCCGGCGCCCTGGTTGCCCGGGTCTTCGATATCGATGGTAAAATTGGGTATGCTGCCGTCGATATTCAGGGTTACATTGAGATCGATGATGGTAAAGTTGTCATTTATGGTCAATGTGGAAAGTTTACTGCCCGCCGAGAGAAATCCCCAGCTCTGGCCGTCGGTTTTTGTATAGGTGGCCTGGGAAAGGTTAGCCACCCAGTAACGAAAGGTTTTGGGCTGGCCGGTAAAACTTTCTTCGCCGAAGGGAAACTTGGCGGTGAGGGCCTGAGGCGTATTTTCCGTGGCGCTGATGTAATACTGTACCTGGGTTCCCAGGGTTTGACCGGGAATGACAAATTCGTAAACATCGCCGCTGGGGCCGTTGGCGTCGGTGACGGTTGTCCAGGCACTGGTATCCACGCCGGCGATGGTACGATAGGTAAGGCTGGCCGAAGAGAGCCCGCTGGCGTCCGTGATGGTGGCGCTGATGGTGCGCGCCGCCGTATTGTTGGACGACTGCTCGGGCGTATGCTGAATAAGCGGATCATCACCGTCGTTGCCGAGGGCTTTTAATACGGCCTGATAGGCGTTAACGCTGCCATAGCCTAAATGCTTGTTCCAGCCATTGGCGTCATAGGAATAAAAGTCGATCTTGTCGGCGGTGCTTTTCAGGATATTTTCCACCTGTACGGCGGTCAGATTGGTGTCGGCGCCCACAATCAGCGCGGTTACCCCGGAAGCGTTGGGACAAGCGGCCGAGGTGCCGTTAAAGGTGGAATAGTAGTCTCCGGCGGAACCGGCGTCGGTGTTGTATCCGGCCGAGCCGATGATATCGGTGGTGTATACGATGGTCGGCGCGGAGATATCCAGCTCGGAGCCGTAATTGCCGCCCCACCAGCGCTGATAGTCGCTGCTGCCGATGTTTTTCTTTTCACTGTGCATATTGGTGGCGCCAACGGCCAGCACGGTTGTCAGATAAGCGGGATAGTTAACATTGGCATTACTGCCGTTGCCGCTGGAAAAGAGCACGATGCTGCCCTTGCCGTTGCGGCCCTGGGTTTTGGCGCGGGAGATGGCATCCTCAATGGCCTGATCGGGAGAGCCGCCGCCCCAGCTGTTGTTAAGCACGGAAGCGCCGTTCTGCCAGGCAAAATCGATGGCGCCCGGGATGTCGGCATTGCTGGCGCTGCCTGAGCTGTTAAAAATCTGAATGGGCATGATCTTGCTGTTATAGGCAATCCCGGCCACGCCGATGCTGTTGTTGCCCTCGGCGGCAATGATGCCGGCCACGTTGGTGCCGTGGGCTTCATCGCCCGGAGCGTCGGGGCCGTCATTGTCACCACTGTAGTCGGCGCCGGTCACCAGGTTGTCGTCCAGATCGGGATGTTGCAGATCCACGCCGGAGTCAATCACGGCCACGATGACGGCGCTGTTGCCGCCGGGAAGCAGGTCCCAGGCCTTGTCGACGTCCATGTCCGAACCGGGTGTGGCGCGCACGGTGGAGGGGGTGCCGCCGGTGTCAACGGTCTGGCCGCTGTTTACATGGGCCCATTGCTGGGGATGCAGGGCGTCGTTTACCGTGGCGTTCAGCAAATCGCCCTCCAGATAGATGAAGTGTGGTTGCGCCCACTCCACAATCGATGAAGAGGTATACTGATTGGAGGCGGTGATACCCGTAATGCCGGCAGACTTATCCATCTCCAGCAACCAGGTGTCCACGGCAATCTGCCGAACCAGGGTTCCGCCCAGGTCATTGTTAAGCTGGTCGATCTCCGCCTGGGTGGCCGAGGCGCTGAAACGTACCAGAAATTTATTGTCCACCGCCTGGCGTACATTATTATAGCGCAAAACCGGCGCGGCCATTTTAACCTGCGGCAGGGCATTCAACTGATCTATATAAGAGGAGATTTGACTTTCGCTTAAACCTTGCGTCAATTTGATTTGCCGTTGGGTCGTGCCATACATTTTTTTTGTTTCGGAAAGAAGCCCGCCCAGAACGCCGCTCAGCAGGTTGACGTCGTTCAATGCGTCCGCTTCATTGTAAAAGCTTACCGACAAGCGGTTGGACTCAATATTCAGCGTTACCGCCTGCCCATGATAGTAATAGGTGCGGTCAATCGTCTGGGCCGACAAAAGACCGGTAAAGAATAAAAACAGTAAAAAAACGAATAAACGCATGGCACTCCTCCAATGATGTTAAAAAAAATAATCATCTAATATAAGAGTTTTGCTGAAAAAGTTGTGACGAATAACATTATATTTGTTTTTAATAAAAAATAAAGCAAGATTTGGCTAAAGTTTTCAGGAAACGGACTAAGCAATGCAACTATTAATCATTGGAGCGGGTGGTTTTTTGGGGGCCATCCTGCGTTATCTGCTTTCGGGATGGGTATACAGACTAACGGGCAGTACCCTGCCCTACGGCACTTTGGCGGTAAATGTGATCGGCAGCTTTATTTTGGGGGGATTTTTGTATCTTTCCGGGCAGCGGCTGGCCCTCGACCCCATGTGGCGTTCTTTTATCGCCGTGGGCATGATGGGCGCGCTGACCACCTTTTCCACATTCTCCTGGGAAACGTTCCAGTATCTGCAGGACGGTCAGATGCTGCTGGCGGGGCTGAATATTTTACTGAATGTGCTACTCACACTGATTGCGGTCTGGGCCGGAATAAGCCTGGCACGCATGCTTTAAGGGGAGGAGTTATGAAAATAGAAGGTACGGGAAAACTGCTGCGCATCTTTATCGGTGAATCCGACCGTATTAACGGTCAGCTTTTATATGAGGCTATTGTGCGCAAGGCCCATGAAATGAATATGGCCGGCGTGACCGTTTTGCGCGGCATCGAAGGTTTCGGCGCCGCCAGCCGCATACACCGGGCCAAAATATTGCGTCTGTCCGAAGACCTGCCCATCGTTATCGAGCTGGCCGACACCGAAAGCCGCATGAAGGAAGCCATCGCCGCCTTTGAGGAGATGATCGAAAGCAGCGGCGCCGGGGTGCTGATGACCCTGGAAAAGGTGGAAATCATCCGCTATCATTAATGCGTACATCTAATTTAGGAGAAGCCATGAAACATCCGCTTCCGATAAAAAAACTATTTTCCTTAATGGCCCTGGCGCTTTTGCTGCTCCTCGGCGCCTGCCGCACGGAAACCGGTTCCACGGCCCGCTATCTGGATTACAGTCAGAAAAAGGATCGCCTGAGCGGCGGCATCCGCATGATCCCGGTAAGCACCCCCAAAGGCACCTTTAATGTGTGGACCAAGCGCGTGGGCAACAATCCGCACATGAAAGTGCTGTTGCTGCATGGCGGCCCGGGCGCCAATCACGCCTATTTTGAATGCACCGACAGCTACTTTCCGGCGGCAGGCATCGAATACTATTATTATGATCAGCTGGGCTCCATGAACAGCGACAATCCCGCCGACACTTCCCTGTGGAATATCGAACACTTTGTGGAAGAGGTGGAGCAGGTACGGCAGGCCCTGGGGCTGAATAAAGATAACTTCTATCTTTTGGGACACTCCTGGGGCGGTATACTGGCCATGGAATATGCCCTGAAGTATCAGCAAAACCTTAAGGGACTGATCATCTCCAACATGGTCTCATCCATACCGCAATATATGGAGTATGCGGAAAAGGTGCTGGGGCCGCAACTGCCTCCGGAGGTTTTAAAGGAAATCAAGGCCCTGGAAAAGGCCGGCGATTACGGCAACCCCCGCTATTTGCAACTGATAGAGAGCTATTACTATCCCGAGCATGTGCTGCGCATGCCCCTGGCTCAATGGCCGGAGCCGGTGGTACGATCTTTTAAGTACATGAACAGCCAAATTTATGTGATGATGCAGGGCCCCAGCGAGTTTGGCATCGCCGGTGACGCCACCCTGAAAAACTGGGATCGCAGCAAGGATTTGGGGAAACTGACCGTACCGGTCTTAACCATCGGCGGGGCCTATGACACCATGGACCCCAAACACATGGAATGGATGGCCGGAGAAGTACAACGGGGCCGCTACCTTTTTTGCCCCCGGGGCAGCCACATGTCCATGTATGACGACCAGGAAACCTACTACCGGGGCCTTATCCGTTTTATAAAGGATGTGGACAGCGGCGCCTTTTAATCCCCGGCAAGGGTTTCCGCCGGCTGATAGCAGTAATCCACGCGCTCCTCGATCCTTATCTCCCCGGGGTATACCCCGGCCCGGTAACAGAGGATTTCCACCCCATGGTTTTCCGCCTCGCGCAACATGGCGGCATAATCCGGATCGATATGCCCGGCGGGTGTAAAGCAGCGGCCGTCGCTCCTTTGGATGATAAACAGCATAACGGCCCGGTGACCCGCCTGTTTTACCGCCGCCAACTCGCAAAGATGTTTTAAGCCCCGGGCGGTTACCGCGTCGGGAAAAGCATAATAGCCCTTTTCCACCAGGGTGACGCTTTTTACCTCCACATAAACCCGTTCCGTTTCATTTTGCAACAGCAGGTCGATACGGCTGTTCCCGCCGTATTTGCGCTCGCGGTGGATTTCCGGGTAGCCCCGCAGCGGCTCAATAAGTCCGGCGCGGATGGCCTCTTCGGCCAGGGGGTTGGGATGTTGTGTATTTACCCCGATCCAACACGATCCGTTATGGGTCATTTCCAGGGTGTGGCGCAATTTTCTTTTGGGGTTTTCGCTGTCGCTGATCACGCAGGGCCAGCCCGGCGCCCAACAGCCGCGCATGCTTCCCGAGTTGGCGCAATGCACCGTCAGCTCCCGGCCGTCGTCCAGACGGACATCGGCCAAAAAGCGTTTGTAGCGCTTTAGTATGCGGCCGCGAAGAAGAGGATGGTTTATTTTCATAAGGTGGTAAATTTCCCCCCAATCCGCCGGATCATTTAATAAAAAAGTCCGGCGGACGACTATTAAATCAGTTCAAGAATGAAGGTATGCAAATGGATTTGGTTTTATTGATCTTGATTCTGTCATTCTCAAGCCTGCTGATCATTCAAACGGTTAGGAATCAAAAAGTTAACAATTACAAACAAAAGGTACACGAAATGAATATTAAACGTATCAAAGGAAAAGCGCTGAGCAATCCGGCACACTATCCTTATATAAAACGCTTTTACGAGGATGAGCTTCGTCGCTATGAAGAGCAAAAGCTGATCACCAACCTCAAGGATTTTTCACGGATTCAACTATACAAAAATCTGCAGGAAGAGAGCGATCTTTCACACCTCAATTGATCTCTTCACGGGCGGCGGACAGCATTCCTTTTAAGCTGTTTTTCATAAAATAGCTTTCCCGTTCCCGCAGCGCCGGCGAAAGATCGTTAAAACGCGCCAGTTGCGGATCGCTGCCCAGCAAGATATCCGCTATTTTTTCCTCATCCAGATCAACCGAACGGCGTACCGTATCCCACCATAAATCCAGTTGTGTCAGCGAGGCCTGCAAAACCCGGTCAACATCATCATGCAGCCCAAAGTGACCAAAGCAGATATACTGGGCTTTCAGTTCCATCAGTTTCAAAATAGAGCCGCGATAGACCTCATAGATAAAGCGCGGCGGGGTAGCCGGCCGCAGATAACTGATATCCCTGTCCACCACATGCACTCCGGCGGCTTCGCCGGCAAAGAGGTGGCCGTCAATCAGATAGCTGAGGTGATGGGCGGCGTGGCCCGGCGTCTCGATCACATCCACATGCAGGCTGCCCTTATCCACGGTGTTTTCATAGGAAATCTGATTGGGATGCACCTTGATGATTTTACCGTACTTCTCGGCCACCTCACCCAAAACGGCCAGTGATCCCCGCCACAGCTTCTCCGGGTCGATCATATGCGGAATGCCTTTGGGATGGCAGATGATCCGGGCTTCGGGAAAGGTGGACATCAACATACCGGTGCCGCCGGCGTGATCGATATGGATGTGGGTCAGCAGAATGCAATCCAGCCAGTTGACATGCAGGTCGCGCAGGGCCTGCTTTACGACGGATATGGTGGATGTGGGACCGGGGTCTATCAAAACGGAACGCTTATGGCCGCGGTAAAGCCAGGCGGATACAAATTGTTTAAAACCGGTAATGTTTTGATTGAGTTCAATCAGAAAGAGGTGTTCGGAAATTTGATGTATGGCCATAAAAAGTTACTGGGGGAGTGAGTCAACAAACAGGGCTATGCGTTCAAAGTCTTTTTCCAGTTCATCCGCCGCCTCGATGCGTTGCTGTTTAAACTGGCTTTCCAGGCGCATCAGCGAAGAGTAGATGGAGCGTAACACCAGTTCCAGCAGATGCTGCTGTTTTTCCAGGTTGACCGACATAATCTTTAAATCCCGCTCCAGGTTATTCTTAGCCTTGGAGATATCCAGGGGCGCCAGGTCTTCCACGGAAAGATTAAACATCCGCGTCATATATTCGGCAAATTTATGAACCGGCATATTGTGCTGGCGGGCCAATTCCTCGATTTCCTTATAGATTGGCGCGCTGACTTCAAATGAGATACGTTTTGTTTGTGTCATATCCTGATCGTTGATCTTCCTGATGTTCAAATCTTTCGGAAACAATATGGTAAACAACAGAAATAAATCAAAAAAATTTTTCAAAATATTGAACTTAGGGGCAAAAAGGCGGCCGGAGCAGGGAGCGGCTTACACGGTCACCGGTTTTAGCGTAACGGCATGAATGGCTCGCTTAGACCGGCATAGCGCCTTTGTTGTTGCATATTTCCCGAAAAACAAATAAGATGACAGGATTTACGGAACTTCGTTTAATTCGATATCAGGGGCACAAAGACCCTTTATTTACTTTGCAGGATAAGTCATGCTTAAAATAATTATAGGCTAAAATTTACTCTAACTTCAATTCATGTACAATCTAAAGTAGTCAATTCAAGTTATGGCAAGAAAGAAAAAATACTTTTAGCAAAGTTGATGAATTAGAAAAAATTGGATGTAGCAATTAAGGAATTTAAATGAAAGCCGTTTTAATATTACATTTAAGATAATATCTTACTCCCATGATGTCACCAATTTGAGTGACGAAGAGAAAATGGAAATCATCACCAAAACCTTTAACCAGCTGTACGGTGTTGTGTTCGATGCGCTGGGTCTGAGCGAAGAAGAGCGCAAAGAGAGGTGAATTGGGCGGTGGCGGAATTGGTGAAGAATCTGCCTGATAAGGCGCGGAGTGTGTGAGGAGAATGAAATACAATCCTGAAAAACACCATCGCAGATCAATCCGGTTAAAAGGATATGATTATTCCCAACCGGGATGGTATTTTGTGACGGTTGTAACCCAAAACCGGGAAATGTTGTTTGGGGTCGTTGTGAACGATAAAATCGTGTTGGATTTGTTCGGTAAAATAATCGATTATCATTGGCGAAAATTGCCACGCCATTTTAAAAATATCGTATTGGATGAATATCAAATCATGCCCAACCATTTTCACGGGATTATCCATATTGTAGGGGTGATGCATTCCGGTTTGAATAATCAAAAAAATAAGGAAAAATTTAACGGGAATGTAGGGGCAATGCATTCCGATTTAGATAATCAAAAAAACAACGAAAATTTTAACGGGAATGTAGGGGCGATGCATTCCGATTTAGATAATCAAAAAAACAATGAAAAATTTAACGGGAATGTAGGGGCGATGCATTCCGATTTAGATAATCAAAAAAACAATGAAAAATTTAACGGGAATGCATCGCCCCTATCCCAACCCCGCCGTCCGCACGGCACGGTCCCCGGTTCATTGGGCGCCATTATGCAAAATTTTCAATCGGTTACCACCCGTAAAATTAATCGAATTCGTAAAACACCGGGGGCGCGTTTATGGCAACGCAATTATTGGGAACACATCATTCGCAACGAAACCGAATTAAATCGCATCCGAAATTATATCATCAACAATCCCAAAAATTGGGACGAGGATCGATTTTCGTTTTAATATAAAAACACATACCGGGGGGTATGGAGCAATGCATTCCGATCTGAAGAATCAAAAATTTGGTCAAAATGGTGGCGGGAATGCTTCGCCCCTGTACGATAAAAAACCCCCGGTGCGGCGGAATCTGCAAAGGATGGATGAGATTGAATAAATACGAATTATTAAGGATTTACCCTGAACAAAGGCGAAGGGACGGGATCAATGAAAAATGAAATCATAAAATCGCTGACGGAAGATTTTGAATCCTACGTCAATAAAACCGAAAACGGCATCACGTTCTGGTTTGCGCGGGATTTGCAACCTCTTCCCGGTTATACGGAATGGCGTAATTTTGCCAAAGTCATCAATAAGGTAAAAACCGCTTGCGATATACCCGGGCATCAAATTATTGATCATTTTGTGACGTCAACAAAACGGTAGCTATGCCTAAAGGGCGTCAAAAGCGGAACCGGAGCAAATAGTCAGCAGGGCCCAAAAACATGGTATCCCGGTGGTAAGCTCAAAAAATCCCTATTGGCAAAAAAACGGCGTCGAACTGAGGGATCCCGATAACTTTGGCGTTATCCTGACCGTGGAAAACAGGACGTAGCCTTACATAACGTCCCTGCATATAAGCTGACATTCCCCGGGCCCATAAAAAAAGCCCCGCCAAAAGGCAGGGCTTTCCAATCATTCATCTCTTCCGGGCTTTTCAGGCCCATCGTTTTCTTTGTGCCATGCTTACGGCTTAGTACATGCCGCCCATGCCGCCCGGAGGCATCGCCGGGGCCGCCGGAGCGTTCTCTTCCGGCAGATCGGTGATCATCGCTTCGGTCATCAGCAGCAGACCCGATACCGAGGCCGCGTTCTCCAACGCGCTGCGCGTTACCTTGGTCGGATCCAATACGCCCGCCTTCAGCAGGTCTTCGTACTCTTCCGTGGCCGCGTTAAAGCCAAAGGCGCCCTTGCCCTCTTTTACCTTATGCACGATCACGCTGCCTTCCAAACCGGCATTGGCCACGATCTGACGCATCGGCTCTTCCAGGCTGCGGCGCACGATGTCCACGCCGATCTGCTGGTCGCCTTCCAGCTTCAAATCATCCAGGGCCTCGATGCTGCGCAACAGGGCTACGCCGCCGCCGGGAACAATGCCTTCCTCTACGGCCGCGCGCGTGGCGTGCAGGGCGTCTTCCACACGGGCCTTCTTCTCTTTCATCTCCACTTCCGTGGCCGCGCCGATCTTGATCACCGCCACCCCGCCGGCCAGCTTGGCCAGACGTTCCTGCAGCTTCTCGCGGTCATAATCCGAAGTCGTCGTCTCGATCTGCGCCCGGATCTGGTTGACGCGCCCCTTGATGTCTTCACTGTTGCCCGCGCCTTCCACGATCGTCGTGTTGTCCTTGTCGATGGTGACGCTCGAGGCCGTACCCAGATCGTCCAGGGTGGCGTTCTCCAGCTTAAAGCCGGTCTCTTCGCTGATCACCCGCCCGCCGGTCAGGATGGCCAGATCTTCCAGCATGGCCTTGCGACGGTCGCCAAAGCCCGGCGCCTTTACGGCGGCCACCTTCAGCGTGCCGCGCAGCTTGTTGACCACCAGCGTGGCCAAAGCCTCGCCCTCTACATCCTCGGCGATGATGACCAGCGGCTTGCCCGTCTGCGCGCTCTTCTCCAGAATCGGCAGCAGGTCTTTCATCACGCTGATCTTCTTGTCATAGATCAGGATATTGGGGTTTTCCATCACCGCTTCCATGCTCTCGCTGTCGGTGACAAAGTACGGCGAGATGTAGCCGCGGTCGAACTGCATACCCTCAACCACTTCCAGGGTCGTTTCGATGGACTTGGCTTCCTCAACGGTGATCACGCCGTCCTTGCCCACCTTGTCCATGGCGTCGGCGATCAGCGCGCCGATGGTCTTGTCGTTGTTGGCCGAGATGCTGCCCACCTGGGCGATCTCATCCTTGCCGCTGATCTCGCGCGACATCTTTTTCAGGTTTTCAATCACACGGGCCACGGCGGCGTCTATTCCGCGCTTGATGGCCGTGGAGTTGGAGCCGGCGGCCACATTCTTAAGCCCCTGGGTGAAGATGGCCTGGGCCAGAACCGTGGCCGTGGTGGTACCGTCGCCGGCCACATCGCTGGTTTTGGAGGCCACTTCCTTAACCATCTGCGCGCCCATGTTCTCAAAGGGATCGTCCAGTTCGATCTCCTTGGCCACCGTTACGCCGTCCTTGGTTACCGTCGGGGCGCCGAATTTCTTGTCGATCACCACATTCTTGCCCTTGGGGCCCAGGGTGGTCTTTACCGTGCGCGCCAACAGGTCGATGCCTGTTTTAAGTTTGGCGTAAGCTTCCGTATCAAACAATATTTGCTTGGCCATAATTCTTCCTCCATTTATTGATTTTATAATTCGGTTTAAAGTTCATTTTCCACAGAAGGGTAATTTACTGATATGACTGATTCTTTTCAAGAATCAATCACATCTAATTATGGCCGCCGGGAATCTCTCCGGGAAAGGAATTTCTTGGCAAAAATTAAGGCTGAAAAGTTTTACTTTTCCCCGGGCCGATTGTGATATTTTCAACAGTTTTTTAACTAAAACACAGAAAAAATAAATTTCGGTTGTATTTCACTGAATTGATGTATTATCTTTTTTAATCCCCAAGTAAAAACGGAGAAGAGATGACATACAAAAATATTACCCTCACAACCAAAGCCGGAATTGCCACCCTGACCATCAACCGCCCCGGGCAGTTAAACGCTCTGAACAAGGCCACCATCGAAGAGATTGACCATGCCCTGACGGCGCTGGCCGGGGACGTCAAAGGCCTTTTAATAACCGGAGCGGGCGACAAAGCCTTTATCGCCGGGGCCGATATCAAGGAACTGGCCGGTTTGAGTCCGGCACAGGCCAAGGAACTCTCCCAGTACGGCCAGCGGGTTTTCGCGCGGCTGGAAAAGAGCGCCCTTCCCACCATCGCCCTTATCAACGGCTTTGCCCTGGGCGGCGGGCTGGAACTGGCCATGGCCTGCCACCTGCGGCTGGCTTCGGATAATGCCCGGCTGGGACAACCCGAGGTTAATCTGGGACTGATCCCCGGTTATGGCGGGACGCAGCGCCTGCCCAGGCTGGTCGGCGAGGCCCATGCCCTGGAACTGCTGCTCACCGGCGATATGATCTCCGCGCAACGGGCCGCCGAACTTGGGCTGGTCAACCGGGTCTATCCCCGGGAAGAGCTGTATGAGGCCGGCGTGCAACTGATGCAAAAAATTCTTTCCAAAGGGCCACTCGCCGTTCGCTATTGTCTGGAGGCGGTTCAGCAGGGCCGGGCCACCACCGTCGATAACGGCATGGAGATTGAATCCTCCCTGTTTGGCATGGCCTTTTCCACCGGAGACATGAAAGAAGGCACCCGGGCATTTATTGAAAAACGCCCGGCAAACTTCAAGGGTAAATAGATGATCATTGAGATCCCCAAACTGGTGCTGCTCAGTCCGGAGCCGGAACAGTTTCAAATGTATCTGGACACTCTTCGCGATTTCCGGGTGGAGCTTTGCATGGTCAATACCGTGGAAGAGGTGTTGGAAAAGTTTACCTTGGGCAAGTATGAGATGCTTATGGTGCACATCACCCCGGAAAATGAAAACCAGATGGACTATTTAATAGGCCATCTGGGAATCGCCCGGGAAACCACCTTGCTGCTGGGTATTTACCGGACGGCCCGGCCCGGCCCGGATAAATTTGACTTTCTGTTGAATATGGATGACTATACGCATCCGCAGATGATAAAGGAATTATTGCAGGGCATTCTCTCCATTACACAAAAGGTAAAAGCGCAAACAGACCTTTCGGCCATGCTTATTCATGATATGCGTTCGCCGCTGCAAAGCATACTGAGCTATACCGAGCTTCTTCAGAACGGCGTATTCGGCGAATTGAACAAGGGCCAGATGCAGATGTTGGGTAACTCCCTGCGCCTGACCGACACCCTTTTGGAGCTGATGTCTGAGCTGGGCGACGTGCTGCGCTTTGAGAATAAATCCTTCCATATCCGGCCGACGGTTTTTCCCATCAAAACATTGTTGCAGGATGTCATCCAGGCCATCTGGATTCAGGCGGACAAGAAAAATATAAAATTCAGCTTTAGCGGCGCCTCGGATGAAAACTTTGATATCCTGGCCGATCGCATGGCTCTGTTCAGAGTGCTTTCCAATCTATTGACCAATGCCGTGCAGTACAGTCCGCAAAACAGTGTCATCCGCATCGAGATCGGCCGCTCCTATAACGGTGACGCCCCCATTTGCTTTTATATCCGCATCACCGATAGCGGACCGGGGATCAGCGAAGAGGAGACGCAAATCATCTTTGACAAATTTTACCGGGTACATTCCGGCAGCGCTAAAAAGGGATTTGGGCTGGGGCTCTATGTGGCGCGTCTCTTCATTGAGGCGCACAAAGGGAAAATCCGGGTCAACAACAATCGTGAAGGGGGCTGCACCTTTCACATCTCCATCCCCTTCGGAAAAAGCCCGGAATAAAAAAAAGGGCTTACACATATTGTGCAAGCCCGGAATTTTTGTACTGAGGGCGGGACTCGAACCCGCACGGGCATCTCGCCCACTACCCCCTCAAGATAGCGTGTCTACCAATTCCACCACCCCAGCAAAAAATTATTTATTGTCAGGTTTTTGAGGTTCCGGCATAACGGGCGCTTCTTCAATCGGCGCCACCGGCAGATCCGAAGTCGGTAAAGCTTTCTGTTGTTCCATTTGCTTCTGCATAAGGCTTTGCTGGACTTCTTCGGTTTCACCCCGATAAATAATGCCAATGACGATGGCCAGCAGAAAATAAGCCGTGGCCAGATATGCCGTCGTTTTACTCAGAAAGTCTCCGGCACCGCGGCCACCGAAAACACTTTGCCCGGCCATGCCGCCACCAATGGAGCCTGCCAGTCCCTGCCCTTTACCACTTTGCAGCAAGATGACAACCACCATTAAAAAACTAAGTATGACGAATAAAACTACCAAAAAGGTATACATGAATTTTTATGCTCCTGTATTTTGCAAAAGATTTTAATTTAAAGAGATTATTCCAACAGCGCAAATACAAAAAACATTTTTTTAGCCGGCCAGCTCCTCGGCCGTTTGAATAATCGGTACAAAGGTTTCCGCTTTCAGACAGGCACCGCCGACCAGGGCGCCGTCCAGATCCGGCCGGCTCAGCAATTCCCGGGCATTGGCCGGTTTAACGCTGCCGCCGTAAAGTATCCGCAACGCCATGGCCACATCGTGTCCATATTGTTTTTCTATCTGCCCGCGGATATGGGCATGAATCTCCTGGGCCTGTTCCGGGCTGGCGGTTTTACCCGTGCCGATAGCCCATACCGGCTCATAGGCAACTACGATGGATGAAAAAGCCGCGGCTTCTATCCCCGCAAAGGCGCCGCTTACCTGGCTATCGATCACCTCCCGGGCCCGCCCGGCTTCGCGCTCTTCCAGCGTCTCGCCAACGCAAACAATGGCTTTCAATCCGTTTTCCAGCACGGCCCGCAGTCGCTTATTAACCGTTTCGTCCGTTTCGCCAAAATACTGCCGCCGCTCGGAATGCCCCAGAATCACATACTGCACGCCACAGCTTTGCAACATGGCTGCGCTGACCTCGCCGGTATAGGCCCCCTGCGCCTCCCAAAACATGTTTTGCGCCCCCAAAACAACATTGGAACCCTTCACAACATCGTTCACAACGCTCAGGGCGGTGTATGGCGGACAAATAACGATCTCCGTGGCCTTTACCGCCGTTGTTTTTATTTTTATTTGATTGGCCAGTTGCAGAGCCTGGGCATTGTCATTATGCATCTTCCAGTTGCCGGCGATCATCATTTTTTTCATCATCTTCTCCTGTTAAATATCGGTCAATGCGGCGATTCCCGGTAACTGCTTGCCTTCCAGAAACTCCAGCGAGGCGCCGCCCCCGGTGGAGATATGGCTAAAACGCTCTTCCATGTTAAACTGGCTCACGGCGGCGGCGGAGTCTCCCCCCCCAACGATGGTAACGGCGCCGGCGGCGGTGGCTTCAGCCATGGCCTCGGCCACGGCCCGCGTTCCCACGGCAAAGGAGGGCATCTCAAACACCCCCATCGGTCCGTTCCAAACTATGGTACGCGCCTCTTTTAGGATCTGCCCGAACTGCCCGCGGGTTTTGGGACCGATATCCAGCCCCATGCGTCCGGCGGGAATTTGGGAGGATTCGACAACGATACGATCCGCCTCATTGTCAAAGCGATCGGCGGCGACAACGTCTTCCGGCAAATACAGCTCCGTTTTACTGCCGGCCGTTTCGCGGATTATTTCCCGGGCCAGCTCAATTTTATCCTCCTCCAGCAGCGAATCCCCGATCTCAAACCCCTGAGCCTTGAGAAAGGTATAGGCCATGCCGCCGCCGATCAGCAGCACATCGACCTTGCCGATCAGGTTTTTGATCACATCGATCTTACCGGAGATTTTGGCGCCCCCCAGAATGGCGACAAAAGGCGATTGAGGCTTTTCGATGGCCTCTCCGAGGAATTTCAGTTCCCGGGCGATCAGGAATCCCGCCGCGCAGCGCTCAAAAAAGGCGGTAACACCGACGGTGGAGGCATGGGCCCGGTGGGCGGTGCCAAAGGCGTCATTGACATACAGATCGCAACCCGCGGCCAGTTGCCGGGCCATTTCCGGATCGTTTTTCGTTTCCCCCTTGTGAAAGCGCAGGTTTTCCAGCAATAACACCTGGCCGGGCTTCAGTGCCTCCTTGAGTTGCCGAACCTCAGCGCCGATGGAATCGGGCGCCATGATGACCTCACGCCCCAACAGACGGGAGAGACGTTCCGCCACCGGTTTCAGACGCATGGTCTCCACCACTTCACCTTTGGGGCGGCCCAAATGAGAGCATAAAACGGCACTGCCCCCCTGATCCAAAATATACCGGATGGTGGGCAGGGAGGCCTGAATGCGCCGGTCATCCGTTATTTCCTGTTTCTCGTTTAAAGGTACATTGAAGTCACAACGCACCAGCACTTTTTTACCCGCGGTCTCAAGACGGTCCAGGGTCAGCTTTGCCATATTCTTCCTTTCATCGCCACAGAAAAAAGGCCGGATAAACCGGCCCGATTAGTAATTTACAATGCAGCTAATTTCTTTAGCATGTCCACGGTACGGTTTGAGTATCCCCATTCATTATCATACCAGGAGAGCACTTTGACCATATTGCCGCCCATTACCGATGTGGTCAGGCTGTCAAAGATACTGGAATGGGGGTTACCGATGATATCCCGGGAAACAATGGGATCTTCACAATACTCGATGATGCCCTTCATTTTCCCTTCGGCGGCTTCCCGGAGCGCGGCGTTTACCTCCCCGGCGGTAACATCGCGATCCAGCTCGGCCACCAGATCAACCAGCGAACCGTCGCTGACGGGTACACGCATGGCCATGCCGTCCAGTTTGCCGTTCAGTTCGGGAATAACCTTACCCACGGCCTTGGCCGCGCCGGTGGTGGTGGGAATCACATTCTCCGCGGCTGCCCGGGCACGGCGCAGGTCGCTGTGCGGCAGGTCCAGAATCCGCTGATCATTGGTATAGCCGTGGATCGTGGTCATCAATCCGCGACGGATACCGAACTTTTCATGCAATACCTTGGCCAGCGGCGCCAGACAGTTGGTGGTGCAGGAAGCGTTGGAAACGATCTTATCGGAAGCTTTCAGCGTGTCGTCATTAACCCCCATTACCACGGTATTATCGATCTCATCCTTGGCCGGAACGGTAAGCACCACTTTTTTGGCGCCGGCTTTAAGGTGATTTTCAATTTGCGAACGCATGCGGAATACACCGGTGGACTCGACAACCACATCCACATTCAACGCGCCCCAGGGCAGGTTGGCGGGATCACGGTGCGCGCTGACTTTAATGGGGCGCCCGTTGACCACAATGCTGTCTCCGTCAAAGCTGACCTCACCCGGGAAGCGGCCGTGAACCGAATCATATTTAAGTAAATGCGCCAGGGTTTTGGCATCGGTTAAATCATTAATGGCCACGACTTCCGTTTCCGGATCCTGCTCCATAACTCTGAATACAAGGCGACCAATACGGCCAAACCCATTTATTGCTATACGATATGCCATTTTCTACTCCTTAGTTTTTATCGACCTGAAATAAGAAAAGAAAGTTACCATTCCCCGTAAATTAAAGCAAACAGGAATCCTCCTTTACACGTTGAAAAAGAAGCCCGCTCTTTTTTCACTTCATTTATCAAGATACGCTCAGTCATTACGAGAATCATTGCCATCTATCGGTTAAATTTATTAACCACTTTATCTTGTAAAACACTATATTTGAGCTTTATTGACGAATATCTGGAATAACGGAGAAATCCATGAAAAAAACTATACTGATTTTAATTTCGCTGTTTTGGTTAATGAGCTGCGGCGGTTCCGCCAAGCAGGAGAGCGATTACACGCAGTTCTCCGACCGGGATATGATGGCCCTGGCCAATAAAAAATTCGATCAGGGTGATTATAAGAGCGCTCTGGAATTTTACAACCGGCTATTGCTGGATTACCCGACATCGGATCTGCATATCGACGTCCAGTTGAAAATGGCCGAAACCTATGGCCGCATGGATCGTTTTGAAGATCAAATGGATCTGCTGCTGCGTCTGGTTCGTGAAAATATCATCCCCAATGAAATTCCCAGAATATATATCCAGTTCGGCAAGTTTTACGAGCGTTCCGCCGCCTTCAACCCGGGAATTGTAACCAATGACTCCATCGACTATCAGAACGCGCTGAACTATTATAAGCTGGCCACAAAGTATGAGGACAGCAACGATACCGAAGCCAAAGCAGAGGCTACCTACCGCCGCGGGCTGGTGGAGGCTAAAATCGGCGATATCAATGCCGCCATCAGCCAGTATCAGATGGTACCCAGCCTTTACCCCAATTCCGCCTTTAGCGTTTTGGCGCAAATGAAGCTTAAGAATCCCGAGGATGTCAGCGAACTGGCTGTTACCGACAGCGCTCTGGCCGTGTATCGTAACGAACTGGGGCTGGTCGCTCCCGAACCGGTTGAGGAGGAAGCGCCGGCAGTCATTGAGGAAAATGAACCTTCCGCCAGTGGTGATGAGGGCAATATGGATGAAACCCTGGACATGATGAAAGAGAACACGCAGGAACAGAGTCTGCCCGAAACGGAAACCACCGTTCCGGACTCTTTATAGAAATATTCTGTCATTCGGTTTAAGGCAGGATTTCAACTTTGCTTGAGATTCTGCCTTTTTTATTAGTATATTGTTAAAATTTAAACTCAATTGGATATGCCGGTAAAAGTTGGAATCGCCACATTAAATCCTGTTAAAATAAAAGCGGTTAAAAACGCTTTTTCAAGTGTCGGGGAAATATTTCCCGCTACCTTCCCCGCCCCGGTCATCTATGACAGCTTGCAGGTGGACTCCGGAGTGGCGGCCATGCCCTTAACCCTTGCCGAGATGCTGCAAGGCGCCCGGCAGCGGGTGTTCAACTATCTGAGCCGCCTTGAGGCGGACTGGGTGGTTGGCCTGGAAGGGGGTGTGTTTATCCTGAACAGCCCGGAGCAGCCCCGGCCGGTGATGTTGCAAAACTGGGTTTATGTGTTTAACGGACAGCAGGGCAGTTACGGCAGTTCCGCCGCCATGCCCCTGCCCCGCTCTTTTGAAAAAGAACTTTATGAAAACGGAAAAGAACTGGCTGAGGTGATAGACCGATTCTCCGGAAAAAAAGACGTGCGCTCCAACGAGGGCGCCTTCGGTGTGCTCAGCGAAGGATTATATAACCGGGAATCCGCGTTTACACAAGCGGTTATCAATGCACTGTTGCCGTTGTGCAACTCAAAATATAAGGAATGATTCATGGAACTGGATAAGAATATCATCAGACAAATGCCCAAAACCGACCTGCATTGCCACCTGGACGGCAGCCTGCGCATCGAGACCATAATCGATCTGGCCCAAAAGCAAAAAGTGGAACTGCCCAGTACCGACCCTAAAAAACTGAAGGAGATCCTGGTGCCGGGCCTCAACTGCCCCAGCCTGGTGGAATATCTGAAACCTTTTGACATCACCCTCTCCGTCATGCAGGAGGCCGAGGCCATCGAACGTATCTCCTATGAGCTGGCCGAGGATGCCGCCGCCGAGAATGTCCGCTATCTCGAAGTACGTTTTTCACCGGTGCTTCACCTGCAAAAAGGTTTGAAATTGCCGGAGATTGTCGATGCCGCCATCGCCGGACTAAAGCGTGCCGAACATGATTTTGATATAAAGACCGGGCTGATCATCTGCGGGATGCGAAACATCAACCCCGAAACATCGGTATTGCTGGCCGAGCTGACCATCGCCTATAAAAACCGCGGCGTGGTAGCCTTTGACCTGGCCGGCGCCGAGGAGAACTATCCGGCCAAGGATCATATCGAGGCTTTCTATCTGACGCTGAACAACAACGTTAACTGCACCGCCCATGCCGGCGAAGCCTACGGGCCGGAAAGTATCCATCAGGCCATTCATTATTGCGGCGCACATCGTATCGGGCACGGCACACGGTTAAAGGAAGACGGCGATCTGCTCAATTATGTCAACGATCACCGCATTCCCATGGAAATATGCCTGACCAGCAACATTCAAACCAAGGCCGCCAGCTCCTTTGAAAATCACCCTCTGCGTTTTTATTACGAAATCGGACTGCGGGTAACCATCAATACCGACAGCAGACTGATTTCCGACACCGATGTAACCAATGAACTGTGGCTGGCGGCCAAATATGCCCATCTGAATATGGACGATATAAAGAATATTATTGTCTCCGGCTTCAAAAGCGCCTTTTTACCGGTTAAAGAGAAGAAGATTCTGTTGGAACGGGTGAACAAGGAACTGGAGCAGTTTTAATCTTTCTTCCAGATTTTATCCATCCACAGGCGGATTTTACGCATCAGCCCGGGACGGAAGAGGGCCACGGCCAGCAACAAAAACAGCAGACCCGGTATGACGGGAACGATGATGCCCACCAGGGCCAGCAATACTAAAATAAAAGCCCAGCCATACTTTTTACGGGAGAAGTGTTTTATCTTCTCCCATAAGGGTTTAGGGTCTTCATCGGTGGGTACGGGCAGGCTCATTTATATCTCCACATATCTGTGACGGTCAAATCGATCCGGTAGTTCCTTAAAGAGCTGTTCGAGCCAGCGGGTTCCCTATTTATTTTGAAAATAGATGGCGCCCAAAACCCGTTCCTGCGCTCCCGCGGGAATTATCGCCCGGTGAACATGCGTTAGCTGATCGGTCAGCAAGGTCTCTTTTTCACGCAGGCGGCGCACCAGACGGCTATGCATCTGATCCATAATTTCCATGGCCCGGTAAAAACTTTTACGCGCCGGGCCTTTTAATGTGGGATCGATCTCCTCCACCAGCTTCAGCAATGTGTGCTCCTTTTCATCCTTCATCCGGTGCAGTTCCTCAAACCAGGCTTTCAACTCCGGCATCTCTTTCTCTTTCAGATGATGGAGAACAAAGGCCCTCACATCCACCGGTATGCGGGCCGGGTTGATCTCAAAGCGCTTAAGCAGCTTGGCCACGCGGGGTTCGAGCAGGGTCACCGAATGGCGGGGCTGAACATGGGGCATGGTCAGCCCGAACAGTTCAAAGGCCGGTTTAAGCTGGGCCCAGTAGGCAATTTCCGCCGGACCGGCCACATAGGAAAGTGTCGGCAGCAGATAACTTTGCCATAAAGGCCGGGTCAATACCGTGGAGGAAAACCACTCCGGTTGCCTTTCCAGCAAACGCAGCAATTCATCACGGCTGTATTTTAAACCGGCCTCCCGGTGTACAAAATAACCATTTTGCCTTTCCAGGGCCAAACGCCGCCCGCCCCCTTCGGTCAAAAACAGATAGGCTCTTCCCGGCTGCACGTTAACCTGCACCTTGCAGGAGCTGTTTTTTATCCGCTCCGCCCCCAGGGCAAAGCTTTGGAGCATCTCATCATTTTGAGTGACAATAGCGGCGAAAAATTCACGGCTTCGCTCCTTAACCCGTTTATCGCCGGCATTAAAAAACAACAGCCCCTTTCCGCTAAAGAGACCGGCCATGTGCCCGTGAAAGGCCCGCAACCAGTCCGCTCCCGGATGGTAAAGGGTTTTTAAAAAGGCAAAAAGCTCCCTGCTGTACTCCGTTGGCGTCAGGCATTCCCTCAGCTTAAAGAGCAGCTCGTCTATATCTTCCCGGAAATGCCGCCTGTTCATGGGGAACCCCTGCCAGGGTTGGTCGTCATTCAGGGAAAAAGTCCTCAGATCACCGGATTTATCCAGTACGCGCACGCTTTTGACCTCGTCATAGTCATGATCCTCCCCTTCCAGCCAAAACACGGGCACAAAGCAATAACCGGGCTGCCTGGCATTTAGCTCATCAGCCAGCTTGATGGCGCTGATCGTTTTATAGACGATGTACAGGGGCGAAACAAACAATCCCATCTGCTGACCGGTAACGATGCACACCACCGTTTTTTCCTCCATGACCTTTATCCGCCGGCGAACACTGTCATCCACTGAGTCACTGTTTTGCGCGATAAGCTGATCCAGGGCCCGGCCCGGCCCGGCGTTACCACTTATTTCCGCGGCCAGATGCGGCCAGCGGGGATTCAGCTTTTGACCGAACAGCGCGGCCACCCGCTCCGTCTGCCTGAGGTAGTGCTCATACAAGGGGTTGGGTTTCATATAGAGAGGATGGGTCATCTTTTTTTACCGAATATGATCATACGCGGCGATGAGGGGGTTAAAGCGGAGCCGTCGTAGTCGCCGAACATATGTTGAGTTTCAATGCCTGCCGCCGTGAACAAGTTAACCAATTCCTGCCCGGAAAACATACGCACACTTTCCAGAAAA
>Ga0256832_1000553_pt1 | contig 24526 bp, 25 predicted proteins | sample 134614metaG_FD_190534 | JGI IMG/M metagenome (GOLD analysis project Ga0256832, IMG submission 190534) | Hydrothermal vent microbial communities from Lau Basin, Pacific Ocean - 134-614 | ecosystem: Environmental > Aquatic > Marine > Hydrothermal vents | place: Pacific Ocean: Lau Basin | collected... | reverse complement strand
GCCAATGACTACCACCAAGGGAGGATGGAGGAGTTGACTGAAACACCGCGATCAGCGTTGCGTTTCAGTGTATGAGTATTTTCTGATATGGTTAATAGAATGTCAACCCCCCCGGCAGCCGTGTGCGGGGAGGGCCCTCGCGGATGGAGCACCTGCCAGCAGATGCCGGAATCGGGCGTCCTGGATCAGATGCGCAGGCGCTCCACCACCTCGCCCTGCCGCAGGTGGCGTTCGATGATCTCGTCGATGTCCTCACGGGTCTCGTACGTGTACCAGACCCCCTCGGGATACACCACGAGCACGGGGCCCTCGCTGCAGCGGTCCATACAGCCGGCGAGGTTGATGCGAATGCGCCCCTGGCCCGCCAGGCCAAGCTCCTTGATGCGGCGTTTGGCATAGTCGCGCATGGCCCGTGCGTCGTGATCCTGGCAGCAGTAACCGTCCTCGCGCTCGTTGGTGCAGAAAAACACGTGGTGCCGATAGAATGACATGCGCTCTCCTGGCTGCCTCCTGCAGTGCGCCGGTGGCTTTCGAAACACGCTGGCGAAACCGAATTATACGGTCGTCCGGCCGGTGGCCGGTGCCACCGGCGGCCGTTCAGTGAGGCCTTTTCCCGTGCGCTCGCTCCCATGAAGGTGCCCATGGACGTCCTGCCCACACCGCCCCGCCATATACAGGGTGGACTGGAAGCGGCCTGGCGCTGCGTCCTCTGCGGCATGTGCCTGCCGTCCTGCCCCACTTACGGGCTGGCGATGGAGGAGTCTGAGTCGCCCCGCGGGCGTATCGCGCTGATGCGCGCCCTGGGTGAGGGCCTCTTGGAGCCGGGGCCCGCCATGTGGCGGCATTTCGACAGTTGTATCGAATGCCGTCGCTGTGAGTCGGTGTGCCCGGCGGGCGTGCCTTTCGGGGCGCTGATGGACCGGGTTCGGGCCGAGGTGCTTCCAAAGCGTTCCCCGGTTGAGCGTGTGAAACTGCACCTGGCGCGCCTGGTGCTCGCGCGCCCATGGCTGTTGCGCGGGCTGCGGCCGGTGACCGGGTGGGTGGGTGCCCTGCGGGACCGTGGGCTCTGGCCGAAGCGGCGGCCGCGCGCCCTGGCGCTGTTCCCTCCCCGCCGGCGGCCAGCGGCCCGGCACCCGGGCGTACCCGTACCCCGGGCCGCAGGGCCTCGGGTGGCCCTGTTCCGGGGCTGTGTGGCGGAGTTTGCCGACTACGACACACTCACAGACGCGCGTCTCCTGCTGGAGGCGGCGGGGTTCCAGGTCGTAGAACCGAAAGGGCAAGTCTGCTGTGGCGCCCTGCATCGGCATGCGGGTGACCCGCGCACCGCAGACTCCCTGCTGGAGCGCAACCGCGAGCGTTTCGCCGCCGTGGAGCCGGACGTGGTGGTCTCGGCCGCCACGGGCTGTGGCGCCGTGCTGGCCGAGGACCGCGGCCCGGACCAACGCGCCCTGGGCGTCCGTCACCAGGATCTCGTCCGCTTTCTGTCGCATACACCGTGGCCGCGACGCGTGCGGTTCCACCGCCTCAATCTCAAGGTGTTGCTGCACGCCCCGTGCAGCCTGCCACACGCCGGGGGCGACGTGGGGGACGCTGAACGACTGCTGGCGCGCATTCCAGGCGTGCAGTGTGTGGCTGCAACCTCGACCGGTGGCTGTTGCGGTGCGGGCGGGCGTTACATGCTCACCCATCCAGACAACGCCGATGCGCTCGTCGCCCATCTGGTGGAGGCGGTGCGCGAGAATGGGGTGGGGCTCGTACTCACCACCAACATCGGCTGCCGCTTGCATTTGGAGGCCGCGCTGCGCCGTGTCGGAGAGCCGGTGGAAGTCCTCCATCCGGTGACGCTGCTGGCCCGACACATGGAGACCGGTATACTGCGGGGGGATTCGCCGAGTCGATAGGAGGCCGTATGCGCAGATACTCCATGGCGGACCGCATGCTCATGGCGTTGGATCAGGCGCTGCGCACCGTTCACGCACCGCCACCCACGACGGGACGGCCCTATCCTGCCGAGGGCATCCCGGAGGCGGATCTGACGCCCACCGAGCGCGACCGTTCCGCACGTCTGATGCGCGTGGACCATGCGGGAGAAGTGGCGGCGCAGGGTCTGTATCAGGGCCAGGCCCTGTTTGCCCGGGACGAGCGCGTCAAGCAGCGCATGCTCGAATCCTCCGAGGAGGAATACGACCATCTGGCCTGGTGCGAGCGCCGATTGGACGAGTTGGGTTCGCGTACCAGCCACCTGGGTCCGTTTTGGTACACGGGCTCCTATGCCATCGGGGCATTGGCCAGTGCCGCCGGGGACCGCTGGAGCCTGGGTTTCGTCAAAGAGACCGAAAAGCAGGTGGTGGCGCACCTCGAAGACCACCTGCGGCGTCTGCCTCCCCGCGACGCCCGCAGCCGCGCCATCCTCGAGCAGATGAAGATCGACGAAGGGCATCACGCCTACAAGGCGCATCTGGCCGGGGCGGCCGATTTGCCGGGCCCGGTCAAGGCCCTGATGCGGATCACTTCGAAGGTGATGACTGCAACTGCGTACTGGATCTGAGCCCCCGGAACGGATCCGGTCAAAAGGCCATATTGCGCCCCGAGAAGATCTCGGCCATCTCGCGGCGCAGCCGGGTCTCGATGGCCTGAAGCTCGGCGGTGCCGTACTCTTCCTTGCCCCTGCCGAACAGATAGTCGTCGATGTCGAACTGGCGCAGGATCATCTTGGTGTGGAAGAGGTTTTCCTGGTGGACGTTGACGTCGACGGTCTGGTAACGCTCCAGAGTGTCTGGGGACATGAAGTCTTGGATGGACGTGATGGGGTGGTCGATGAAGTGCTTGCGGCCTTGCACGTCGCGGGTGAATCCGCGGACCCGATAGTCCACGATCACGATGTCCGAATCGAAGCTGTGGATCAGATAGTTGAGCGCCTTGAGCGGCGAGACCCGCCCACAGGTGGAGACGTCGATGTCGGCGCGGAAGGTGCTGATGCCGTCGTCGGGGTGGCGTTCGGGATAGGTGTGCACGGTGATGTGGCTCTTGTCCAAGTGGGCCAACACCGTTTCCGGAAGGGGCCCCGGGGTGCTGGTGGCGCACCCGGCGGGTGCCGGATCCTCTTCGGCGATGAGCATGGTGACGCTGGCGCCGCGAGGCTCGTAGTCCTGCATGGCGATGTTGAGGATGTTGGCCCCGATGATGTCGGCCACGTCCTTGAGGATCTGGGTCAGGCGATCGGCGTTGTAGGCATCGTCGATGTAGGCCAGGTACTCCTCCTGATGATCAGGTGTGTCCGCGTAGCACACATCGTAGATGTTGAAACTCAGCGATTTCGTCAGATTGTTGAAACCGTACAACTTGAGCTTGCTGGGCGGCTCCGATTGGGTCATCACATCATCCCTCAGAGTTCCCGGATTTCCACCTCGTGGGTGATGGTGGCGGTCTTGGCCAGCATGATGGATGCCGAACAGTATTTCTCGGCCGAGAGCTTCACGGCGCGGTGCACCTGTGCCGCCGAGAGGCCGCGGCCTGTCACCACGTAACGCAGCCGGATGGCGGTGAACACCGAGGGCGGCTCGGGCGCACGCTCGGCCTCCATATGGACCTCGCAATCCACCACGGGCTGGCGGGCCTTGCGCAGGATGTGCACCACATCGAAGGCCGTGCAACCGCCGAGCCCCAGCAACACCAACTCCATTGGGCGGACACCGACGTTGCGGCCGCCATGCTCAGGAGGTCCATCCATGACCACGCTGTGACCACTGCCCGCCTCTCCGACGAAGGTCATGTGGTCGAGCCACTTCACACGTCCCTTCATGGGTCGTCAGTCCCCGCACACTGAGTCAAAAAGGGACAAGACAATAGGAGACAAAAAGCGTGGATGCAATGGTTCCCGCGCCGTCCACGCCCAATGGATCCGACGAAATGCATTTGTGCACGGCCTCACGGAATCGACAAGGCCTGTGGATTTTTCTAGACTTGATGCGACCACCATGCCGAAAAAACCGCCCCATGAGCAAGCTGCCGATCGTCAATCCCAATTCCAATCCTGTCGTCGATCAGTTTGTCGCCCTTTGCCACAAGAAGCGCTATCCCAAGGGCGCGACGATCATCCACGAGGGCGACGAGCCGCAAACGCTCTACTATATCATCAGCGGCTCGGTACGGGTTCTGGTGGAGGACGAGAGCGGGCGCGAGATGGTGCTGGCCTACCTCAACAAGGGGGATTTCTTCGGGGAGATGGGGCTGTTCGGAACCGAGGCGCGCAGTGCCCGCGTCGTGGCCCGTGAGGCCAGTGAGGTGGCCGAGATGAGCTACCCCACCTTTCGGGATCTGGCGCAAAAGAATCCCAAGATCCTCTTCATGCTCGCTTCACAGCTAGCGGCGCGATTGCGGTCCACCAGCCGTCGCATGGCGGATCTGGCCTTTCTCGACGTCACCGGGCGCATCGCGCACACGCTGCTCGACCTGGCCAAACAGCCCGATGCCATGACCCATCCCGACGGTATGCAGATCCGCATCACACGCCAGGAGATCGCCAAGATCGTCGGTTGTTCGCGGGAGATGGCCGGTCGGGTGCTCAAGGAGCTCCAGGAACAGGGGCTGATCTGGGCGCATGGCAAGACCATCGTGGTCTACGGCACGCGCTGACACCCATTGTCACGGCGTCGCGGCGCTGGTCGGACCAAACAAAGCGGCCAGTGCCGTTCCGGGGTCCGGGGCCCGCATGAATGCTTCGCCCACCAGGAAGGCGTGTACACCCGCTGCCCGCATGCGAGCCACGTCTTGGGGCGTGTGGATCCCGCTCTCGGTCACCACCAGTGGGCCTGGTGGGATGCGCTCGAGCAGGTCGAGCGTCGTTTCCAAACGTGTCTCGAAATTGCGCAGATCGCGGTTGTTGATGCCGATGAGGTCGGCTTCGAGTGCCAGCGCGCGTTCGAGCTCCGCGGCGTCGTGCACCTCCACCAGGGCATCCATGCCCAACGCCCGGACCCGCCGGTAGAGCGCCTGCAAGCGCTCGTTGGACAAGGCCGCCACGATGAGCAGCACGCAATCGGCTCCGAGCACCCGTGCCTCCATCACCTGATACGGATCGACCACGAAGTCCTTGCGCAGCACGGGGAGCCCGGAGGCCGCTCGGGCCCGGCTCAGATGGGAATCGTCACCCTGGAAGAAGTCACGATCCGTGAGCACGGACAGAGCGCTCGCACCATGCTCCGCGTAACTGCGGGCGATGGCCTCGGGATCGAAGTCTTGGCGCAGCACGCCCTTGCTGGGCGAGGCCCGTTTGACCTCGGCGATGACGGCGGGCCGGCCCTGGGCGATGCGCGTCGTCAGCGCGGCGCGGAACGGCCGCACCGGTGGAGCATCGGCCAGGGCCCGCTCCAGTGCCTGCGCGGGTGCCCGCGACTTGCGCTCGGCCACCTCCTGGCGCTTGCGCTCCAGGATGCGCCGCAAGATGTCGGGCGTCCCGTTCATGCAGTGAGCCCCCGGGTGAAGGCCACCAGTCGGTCGAGGGTGTCCCGGGCGCGTCCGGAATCGATGGCCCCTTGCGCACGTTCCATTGCGGCGGCGAGATCGGGGGCGAGCCCGGCGGCGTAGAGCGCCGCTGCGGCGTTGAGGGCGACGATGTCTCGCTCGGGGCCCCGCCTGCCGCTCAGCGCCCACCGGATGCGTTCCAAGCTCTCTTCGGCCGACCGGACGCGCAGGGCCTCCACACCCGTACGCCGGATCCCGAAGTCCTCCGGGCGTAGCGTGTAACTGCGCACCTGCCCGTCCCGCAGTTCGGCCACGTGCGTTTCCGCACCGATGCTGATCTCGTCCAGGCCGTCGGCGGCATGCACCACCAGGACGTGCCGACTCCCCAGCCGCCGTAGCACCTCGGCGAGCGGCTCGATCCAACGGCGGGCGAACACGCCGAGCACCTGGTTGGGGGCTCCGGCAGGATTGGTCAGGGGGCCCAGCAGGTTGAACATGGTGCGCACGCCCAGCTCCCGCCGGGGTCCCAGGGCATGCTTCATGGCGCCGTGATGCGCAGGGGCGAACAGGAAGCCCACTCCCACCTCTTCGACGCAACGGGCCACCTGCTCCGGCGTCAGGTCCAGACGGACCCCCGCTGCCTCCAGCACGTCCGCAGAACCCGAGCGGCTGGAGACCGATCGGTTCCCGTGCTTGGCCACCTGGGCCCCCGCGGCAGCCGCCACCAGCGCGGCGGCCGTGGAGACGTTGAAGGTCCCCGAGGCGTCCCCGCCCGTGCCACAGGTGTCCACGAGATGCTGGGCTGGCACCTCGACGTGCGTCGAGAGTTCGCGCATCACCCGGGCCGCCGCGGTGATCTCGGCAACGGTCTCGCCTTTCATGCGCAGGCCCACCAGAAGACCAGCGATTTGCGCCGGGGTGGCCCCACCACTCATGAGGGTGCGCATGACCGATTCCATCTGTGCCTCTTGGAGATCGTGGCGCTCCACCACGGCGGCGATGGCTTGCTTCAGGTCCATGTCGAGGCTCTGCTCAAGGCTGCACTTGGGGCAGGTTCCGCTATTCGCACTCGGTCTGCTGCCCGGCGTGGGTGGTGTCCATGGATATGGTTCATGTGCGCAGAAAATTGGCGAGGAGCTCGTGCCCGTGCTGCGTGAGGATCGACTCGGGGTGGAACTGCACCCCGAAGGTGGGATGCTCTACGTGCTGTATGCCCATGATTTCTTCGCGTTCACCGTCCTTCCCGGTGGTCCATGCGGTTTCACGCAGGCAGGCGGGAAGGCTCGCGCGCTCGATGACCAGGGAATGATAGCGGGTGGCCTCGAAGGGATTGTCGAGGCCGGCGAAGATCCCTTCTCCCGTATGGTGGATCATCGAGGTCTTGCCGTGCATGATCCGTCGAGCGTGAACGATGCGTCCGCCGAAGGCCTGACCGATGGTCTGGTGGCCCAGGCAGACCCCGAGCAGGGGCAAGCGGCCGCTGTAGCGCTGGACCACCGCCAGTGAGACGCCCGCCTCGTTGGGTGTGCAAGGGCCCGGCGAGATCACGATGCGTTCCGGGGCGATGCGCTCGATCTCCTCCACGCCGATCTCGTCGTTGCGCACCACTTCGACCTCGGCCCCCAGTTCACCCAGGTACTGGACGAGGTTCCAAGTGAACGAGTCGTAGTTGTCGATCATCAGGATCATGAGGATCCCTCCAGATCGAGCCCGCGTTCGGCCAGCGCGGCCGCGCGCATGACGGCGCGCGCCTTGTTCATGGTCTCCGCCCATTCCCTTTCCGGCACCGAGTCGTAGACGATGCCGGCGCCGGCCTGGACGTGGATCTCGCCCGGCTTGAGGACGGCCGTGCGGATGGCGATGGCCGTGTCCATGTTGCCGTTCCAGGCGATATAGCCCACCGCGCCCGAGTAGACGCCACGCTTGACCGGCTCCAGTTCGTCGATGATCTCCATGGCGCGGATCTTGGGCGCACCGGAGACCGTGCCCGCCGGAAAGGTGGCCCGCAGCACGTCCATGGCCGTGAGTCCGGGGCGCAGCCGGCCGCGCACATTGGAGACGATGTGCATGACGTGCGAGTAGCGCTCCACGACCATCCGTTCGGTCACTTGGACGCTGCCGATCTCGCTGACGCGCCCCACGTCGTTGCGACCCAGGTCGATGAGCATGACGTGTTCGGCGAGTTCCTTGGGATCGCCGAGCAGTTCGCGTTCCAGGGCCCGGTCCTCCTCTTCCGTGCGTCCGCGCGGGCGCGTGCCGGCGATGGGGCGCACGGTGACCTCGTCGCCCTCCAGGCGCACCAGGATCTCCGGTGAGGAGCCCACCACGTGGAAGTCACCGAGGTCCAGGTGGTACAGATAGGGTGAGGGGTTGAGGTAGCGGAGTGCGCGATACAGATCGATGGCCGCAGCTCGGTAAGGAGCGGACAGGCGCTGGGAGAGGACCACCTGCATGATGTCGCCGTCGACGATGTATTGGCGTGCCCGGCGCACCGCAGCCTTGAAACCCGCCTCCGTGAAACCGGAGACGAAGTCGGCATCGGTGACCGCGTGCCCGCCGCCAGGAGGCTGGGCATAGGCCTGGCCACCGCGCAGGCGCTCATGCAGCGTGTCCAGGCGGCGCTGCCCTCGGGCCCAGGCCGCCTCCTCGCGCGGGTCCACGTGGACGATGAGGAACAAGCTGCCCGAGACGTTGTCGATGACCACCAGCTCTTCGCTGAGCATCAGCAGGATGTCCGGGGTCCCCAATGGATCGGGTTTCTGCACGCCGGCCAGGCGGCGTTCCACATAGCGGACCGTCTCGTATCCGAAGTATCCCACCAGCCCCCCCGTGAACCGTGGCAGGCCGGCCAGTGACGGTACACGACAGCGTTTGCGAAAGTCTTCGATCCAGGCCAGCGGGTCCTCCACCTCCAGCCGTTCTTCGATCTCTCCGTCTCGTTCCAGGCTCACTGTTTGGCCGCGCACTCGCACCACGTGCCGCGAAGGCAGGCCGACGATGGAATAGCGGCCCCATTTCTCGCCACCGTGGACCGATTCGAACAGATAGCTGTACGGGGCATTGGCGAGTTTGAGGTAAACCGACAGGGGTGTGTCCAGGTCCGCAAGGACCTCGCGAACGAGGGGCACGCGGGTAAAGCCTTCGGCCGCGAAACGCGCGAGTTCGCCCGGGGTGATGCCGCGCATCTCAGGCCGCCGCTTTGAGCAGGCGCGGCAACTCGGCCAGGCTGTCGATCACGGCATCGGGGTGTTCCAGGCGGATGTCCCGGCCGTGGTTGTATCCGTAGCTGACGCAGACGATGGCGAATCCCGCCGCCCGGGCCGCCTTCACGTCGCTGCGCGAATCGCCCACCATGAGCGATTTCTCCGGCTGCGCGCCCAGCTCGCGTGCCGCGTAGAGCAGGGGCGCGGGGTCGGGCTTCTTCCGCGGCAACGTGTCGCCCGAGACCACGATGTCGAAGTAGTCCCGGATGCCCAGCTCCTGCAGCAGCGGGAGGGTGAAGCGTTCGGCCTTGTTGGTCACGGCACCCAGCGGGATCCTCTCGGCCTTCAGCGCCTCCAGGCCTTCGCGCACGCCGGGGTACAGGCGCGAGCGCCGCGCAGTGTTTCTCGCATAGCACTCCAGAAACAGGGGCAGCGCGCGCGCGTACAGGGTGGCGTCGGGTTCGGCCTCCATGTCATCGGTCAGGGCCCGCTTCACGAGTCGTTCGACACCGTTGCCGACCCAGGTGCGCACTCGGCGTGCACCGCGCTCGGGCAGTCCCAGGGCGCGTAGGGTCTCGTCCACGCAGTGGGCCAAGTCGGGGACGCTATCGACCAGGGTCCCGTCCACGTCGATGAGGATCATGCGGGGGCTGAACAGTTCGTGATGCATGTGGCTCCCTCAACCGCCGGCCTGGGCCAGCTGCTCGCGCATGGCGCGGATCACGCTGTCGTAACGATGAGGGTCCTCCTGTCTGGCTGCCCCGAAGATTGCCGAACCGGCCACGAAGGTGTCTGCACCGGCCTCTTTGATCTCGCGGATGTTGTCTACCTTGACCCCACCATCGATCTCCAGGCGAATGTCCAGGCCGCTGTCGTCGATGCGGCAACGCGCCTCGCGCAGCTTGGTGAGGGCGGAGGGGATGAACTTCTGTCCCCCGAAGCCCGGGTTGACCGACATCAACAGGATCATGTCCACCTTGTCCATGACGTAGTCGAGATAGTCCAGAGGGGTGGCGGGGTTGAACACCAGTCCGGACTTGCAGCCGAGTTCACGGATCAGCTGCAGGGAGCGGTCGATGTGCTCGGAGGCCTCCGGATGGAAGGTGATATACGTGGCACCGGCCTTGGCGAAATCGGGAATGATGCGGTCCACGGGCTTGACCATCAGATGCACGTCGATGGGTGCCGTGACTCCGTGCTTGCGCAGGGCCTCGCAGACCAGGGGGCCGATGGTGAGATTGGGCACGTAGTGGTTGTCCATCACGTCGAAATGCACGATGTCGGCGCCGGCGGCCAGCACGTTGTCCACCTCTTCGCCCAGGCGGGCGAAGTCCGCGGACAAGATCGAGGGCGCGATCAAATCCGGTTGGGCCATGGGAATCACCTTTGCTTGGAAAATCGCAGAACCGGCTAATGTACCCGAAGGCGGCCCGTTTTTTAACCGCCCGTGGGGGTGGCGCCTTGCGCCGGATATGGCCTTCCAGCCGTGTTTGGGCGACACTATGCCACTTTGGCCCTTCGGCGGCAGGAAGGACGGGATGCTGGGTCTGACGATCGCATTGCACGTGCTGGCTACGGTGATCTGGGTGGGCGGCATGTTCTTCGCACACCAGTGCCTGCGGCCTGCAGCTGTGGACGTGCTCGATCCGCCCCAGCGGCTGCGGCTCTGGCGCCGTGCCTTTGCACGCTTCTTTCCGTGGGTGTGGGTCTGTGTGGCAGTGCTCCTGGCCACCGGGTTGTGGATGATGTTCGGCGTGTTCGGCGGATTTCAGGGGCCGCTCTACGTCCATGTCATGTTCGGGATCGGCTTGGTGATGATGGCCATCTTCATGCACGTCTACTTCGCCCCTTATCGGCGTCTGGTGCGGGCGGTGGTGGCGGAGGACTGGTCGCTGGGTGCTCGGGCGCTGGCGCAGATCCGGGTGCTGATTGGGGTCAACCTCTCTCTGGGGCTCTTGGTGGTGGCGATAGCCTCGGCGGGGCGCTATCTGGCGTTCTGACGGCAGAAGGCCCGCCTTGGGGGGCGGGCCTTCTGAAGGGCTGGCCAGGAAAACTCCGGCGCGGACTTATTTGCAGCTCAGGCTCGCGTAGTAGGCGGCCAGGTTCTCGATGTCCGCATCGGACAGCGGAGCGACCATGGCGCTCATGGTCGGGTCCTTGCGCGCACCGGACTTGAAGTCCTTGAGCTGCTTCACCAGGTAGGCCTCCTTCTGGCCGGCCAGGTTGGGATAGTTGGGCACGGCGCTGACACCGTTGGCGCCGTGGCAGCCGGCGCAGGCCGCGGACTTGGCCTTGCCCGCGGCGGCATCCCCCGCCAAGGCGGCGTTGCTGGCGGCGATCAGGGCTGCGGCACCCAGGGTCAATGCGAATTTCTTCATGGTCGTACTCCTCTGTCGCTGGTTCCCTCGGCCTCAATTGCTGCGGGAGAGAGCCGGGGATGGGAAAAGGGGGCGCATATCGTATCACAGGGGGGAACATAAGATCCCATTATGCATCGATGCGCAGAATTTAGTGCCGGTTCCCCGCCAATCCCTTAAAATTCCTAGTCATTTTTCGACGTTCCCCGCCGGCCGCAGCCGGTCCAGTGCGGAACCCCCACAGGCCTTTCAATCGATGGGAGACGCTCTCTATGATCAAGCCGTACGGGTCTGACACCCTGAACCCGCTGTTCGTCTACGACCCCAAAGAGCACGACGAGCTGATGCACGAGGCGGAGAACCTGCCCTCGCTGATGCTCAATTCCGCCGCTGCCGGCAACGCCGTCATGCTGGGCGCGGGATATTTCAACCCCCTGACCGGCTATATGAATCTGGCCGATGCCTTGAGCGTCGCCGACACCATGAAAACCACGGAAGGCCTGTTCTGGCCGGTGCCCATCCTCAATCTCACCTACAACATCGAGGCCATCAAGGGCGCCAAGCGCATCGCGCTGCGCGATCCCAACGTCGAAGGCCATCCGGTGCTGGCGGTCCAGGACGTCGAGGCCATCGAAGAGGTGTCCCAAGACGAGCTCACGCACATGGCGGAGAAGATCTTCGGCACCACCGACACAGAGCACCCCGGGGTCAACACCTTCATGAATCTCGGAGAGTTCGCCATCTCCGGTCCGATCCAGGTGCTGAGTTTCAGCTACTTTCAGACCGACTTCCCCGACACCTTCCGCACCGCCGTGGAGATCCGCAATGAGATCGCCGAACGGGGTTGGAAGAAGGTGGTCGCCTTCCAGACACGCAACCCCATGCACCGCGCCCACGAAGAGCTGTGCAAGATGGCCATGGAGCGCACGGGTGCCGACGGGCTGGTGATCCACATGTTGCTCGGCAAACTCAAGCCCGGGGACATCCCCGCCCCGGTGCGTGACGCGGCCATTCGAAAGATGGTGGAGATCTATTTCCCACCCAATTCAGTGATGGTGGCGGGCTATGGCTTCGACATGCTGTACGCGGGGCCCAAGGAGGCCCTGCTGCACGCCGTGTTCCGGCAGAACATGGGCGCGGACGTCTTTATCATCGGCCGGGATCACGCCGGTGTCGGGGACTACTACGGGCCGTTCGAGGCCCAGGAGATCTTCGACAAGGTGCCCGAGGGCGCCTTGCAAATCGAGATCTTCAAGGCCGATCACACCGCCTACTCGAAGAAACTCGGCAAGGTGGTGATGATGCGCGAAGCGCCGGATCACACCAAGGACGACTTCATCCTTCTGTCGGGAACCAAGGTGCGCGAGATGTTGGCGCAGGGCATTGCACCCCCTCCGGAGTTCTCACGGCCGGAGGTGGCCGAGATCCTGATGAATTATTATCAAAGTCTGAAGAAATAACGACAACCAGCCGTCTGCAGGCGGCGGAGAAACCTCTGCGCTGGGCCCCGTTTCGTGCGGGGCCCTCTTTTTGTGTCCTTGGGGAACCCCCGCAACTTGCTCAGTGCTCGATCGCCTGTTTCAGGGCCTCCACGTAACGTGCCGGAGCCGCGCCGTAGGGAATCAGTCCGAGCACGTTGCCCCTCGGGCCGATGAGATACGTGTGAGCGGAATGGTCCACGGCATAGTGTTCCGGGTCTTTCTCGTTGGGCACTTTCATCGCGACCGCCCGATACTGCTTCAGCACGCCCTCGATCTCCTCCGCGGTGCCGGTGACGCCGAGGAAGCCAGGATCAAAGTACCGCACATACTCGGCTAGGCGGTCCAAGGTGTCGCGCTCCGGGTCCACGGAGATCATGATGACCTGTACCCGATCGCGCTGTTCCTGAGGCAGCTCCTGAAGAGCCGCTGCGATGGTGGCCAACGTGGTGGGGCAGACGTCCGGGCAGAACGTATAGCCGAAATACAAGAGTACGGCCTTGCCGCGAAAATCGGCCAGCGAAACCGGCCCCGTACTCGAGCGCAGGGTGAAGTCGCCACCCAGCCCGGGATATCCCTTGGGTGGTGCGACCCTTCCGGACCACAGGGCCACGCCCGCGCCCAGCGCCAGCGCCAGCAACGCGACGGCGCCCAGCAGCAACCGGCGTCTGGTGCTCCTAGTCGAACGGCTGCTCACGGGTACTCAGTGGTTCGTCGAGTGATGTTGGTGGGCGGCACCGCTGTGGGGCTGGACCCGACGCACTTCGGGGTGCACCGTGATACGAGAACCATCGTCCAAAACGAGGGTCAGGTCGATCCGTTCGCCGGGCTGGAGCGCGCGTTTCAGGCCGATGAGCATCACGTGGTAGCCTCCAGGTTCGAAGGCGAGGCGCCCGCCGGCCGGGATCACCACGCGTGGTACCTCACGCATGCGCATCACGCCGCCGTCGTGAATGTGTTCATGCAGCTCGGCGCGTTCGGCGGTGTCGGTCTGCGCCTTCACGATGGCCCGTGGCTGCGTGCTGGCATTGACGGCGACGAAGAACGCCGCAGTCACGCGTTGACCCGGGGGTACGGCACGGACGTAGGGATCCTGGATCTGCACGTCGCTGGCCCAGGCGGCGTGCATCACCGCCCAGAACAGGACGATCCATGTAGTTTGTCTGGCTGTGTTCATGGATGCGATACCACTCAATGACTGGGAACCGATGGAGAGGTGAACGGGGCCGGGAAAGGCTGACCATATAATCCGGCCGGTCGAAACATACCACACCGGGAGGAGGATGCTAGCATGAGCAAGACCCTGTTCGAGAAGATCATCGACGGCGAGATCCCGGCGGACATGGTGTACGAGGACGAGCGCTGCGTCGCCTTTCGCGACGTCAATCCGCAGGCGCCGTTCCATGTGCTGCTGGTGCCAAGGAAGCCCATCGCCCGCCTCGGCCACGCCACGGAGGAGGATGCGCCCCTCCTGGGGCACATGCTCGTCGTGGCCCCGCGCATCGCACGCGAGCATGGCCACGAGGACTTTCGGGTGGTGATCAACAACGGGCCCACGGCGGGGCAGTCGGTCTACCACCTGCATCTGCACATCCTGGCCGGGCGGCCCATGGGCTGGCCGCCGGGGTGAGCGAAGCTGCGGAAGATCGAGTGGGTTGGCGCGCCCGAGAGGATTCGAACCTCTGACCTTTGGCTCCGGAGGCCAACGCTCTATCCAGCTGAGCTACGGGCGCCTGGCGGGCGCCCATCATACCGCGGCGGGGGCGGGGCGTCCATGCCGAGCCTGTCATTGGTGAGCCCCTGCGGTTTGGCTATAATCCTGCGGTTTTTGGTGGTTTGACATCATCCAGCGTTGTGAGGGGGTCGCGTGACGGACAGGCAATTCATGGGGGTATTCATCGGCGTGCTGGGGTTTCTGGTCCTCCTGGCGGTCGTGATCTTTTTCATTGCGCAAAGTCTGACGCCCGAGGGTGGGAACCTGCAGGATCCGCTGGTGCGTGAGGCCATCGAGAAGCGCCTGGAACCGGTGGGAGGGGTCTATGTAGGGCAGGTGCCCGCAACCGCGTCGGCTGGTGCAGCCAAGTCCTCGCAGGCGGCGGCCGAGCCGGCGCTGGCCGACGGCAAGTCGGTCTATGAGGCCGTTTGCGCGGGCTGTCACGCGACGGGTGCGGCCGGTGCACCCAAGTTTGCTGATACGGCCGCCTGGGCACCGAGGATCGGTGCGGGGAGCGAGGTGCTCTACCGGTCTGCGCTTCAGGGTAAGGGGACCATGCCGCCCAAGGGTGGGCGCCCGGACCTCAGCGAGGAGCAGGTGCGTATGGCCGTCGACTACATGCTCGAAGCGGCGCAGTAGCCGTCCTCGGGTGTGGCAGGTTGCGAACAGGCGGCCTCTGGCCGCCTTTCTTGTGTCGTCCCCGTCTCGGTGGCGGGCGCAGATCAGGGCTCCGGCCACAGCATTGCTCCAGACGCACCGAGGCCGATCTTCAGACGAGGCGCTCCAGGGCCCGATACGTGATGGCTTCGCCTAGATGCTGGGGGCCGATGCGCGCGCTACCGGACAGATCCGCGATGGTGCGTGCCACGCGCTGGATCCGGTGGCATGCGCGAAGGGAAAGTCGGAAGCGCTGCGCTGCCTGCTCGAGCATGGCCGCCGCGGTGGCGTCGAGCGGGGCATGCCGATCGAGCAGGCTCGCGGGTAGATCGGCGTTGAGGCATCCCTGGCGCTCGATCTGCAGGGCTTGTGCGGCCTCCACCCGTTCCCGCACCATCGCGCTGGCCTCACCCGGGGGGGCGGCGCGTAGCTCGGCTTGAGACTGCCTCGAGACCAGGACGTGGAGGTCGATGCGGTCCAGCAGCGGGGCCGACAGCCGGGAGAGGTGCCGGCGTCGCTGCATGGCCGTGCAACGGCAATGCTCCCCCAGGTCGCAGTCGTACCCTTGGGGACACGGGTTGAGGGCGAGTACGAGCTGAAAGCGAGCCGGGAACTCGGCCCGGCGGGCTGCCCGGGCGATGGCGATCCGTCCGGTCTCCAGGGGCTCCCGCAGTGCATCCAACGCACGCCGGTCGAATTCCGCCGCTTCGTCCAGGAACAGCACACCGCCATGGGCCAGGGAGATTTCGCCGGGTCGCGGGTGCGGGCCGCCACCCACCAGGGCCACGGCAGAGGCCGTGTGGTGCGGGGCACGAAAGGGGCGTTGACGCCAGCAACCCGCTGTGAACGGGTCCAGTCCGGCCACGGAGGCCACCGCGGCGGCCTCGATGGCTTCCCGCTCGGTCATGGGGGGCAGGATGCCTGGCAGGCGACTGGCCAGCATGGTCTTGCCCGTGCCGGGGGGGCCGATCATGAGCATGTGGTGCCGGCCCGCGGCAGCGACCTCCAGCGCCCTGCGTGCGCGCTGCTGACCGCGCACCTCGGCGAGGTCCGGAAGGGGTTCACGCGATGTGCGGTCGTGCGCCGGGGCGGTGGCGCGGGGGAGGGGTTGCGCCCCGCGCAAATGGGCGCAAACGTCCAAGAGATGACCGGCTGAAAGGATCTCTGCGCCTTCGGCCAGGGCGGCCTGTGGGGCACTCGGGTGTGGCAGGCACAGGGTGCGTGGCACGCGTCGCGCATGCAGCGCTGCGGGCAACGTCCCGGTGACCGGGCGCAACTGCCCCGACAGCCCCAGCTCGCCCAGGAATTCGATGTCTTTCAGGGGCGGCCTCGGGATCTGGCCGGAAGCGGCCAAGATGCCCAGTGCGATGGGCAGATCGAAACGCCCGCCCTCCTTGGGAAGGTCGGCGGGCGCGAGATTGACGGTGATGCGCCGTTGAGGGAATTCGAAGCGGCTGTTGGCGATGGCGGCGCGCACGCGGTCCTTGCTCTCCTTCACCGCAGCCTCGGGCAGGCCCACGATGGACAGCGCAGGCAGTCCATTGGCGACGTGGACCTCCACGGTCACCTCGGGCGCCTCCATGCCCACCAGGGCACGGCTGTGGACCACCGCGAGGTTGGGCAGCTCGTCGTCCATTCTCTGGGGTCGCCCGCCGCCGGGGTGCCGAGAGGGGCTCGCCGGGAAGCCCCTGGGAGACCTAGTCTCCCGGGGGCGCCTCCGCGGACGGCACACTTCCCAGCGCCTCCTCGATCCGTGTGACCCGTGCTTCCAGGGCCTCCAGCTTTTCCCGGGTCCGGGCGAGTACCTCCGCCTGCACTTCGAACTCCTCTCGCGTCACCAGATCGAGCCGCTGGATGGAGGCCTCGATCACAGCGCGAAAATTCTTCTCGAGATCCTGCTGCAGCGTGCTCAGGCCTGCGGGGAGGCTCTGGACCAGGCGCCGCGTCATCTCGTCCAGGGTCTTGGGATCAATCATGAGCGTGCTCCTGGAAGGGGAGACCGGAGCTGGTTGGCTGCGGACCCAGGCGCGTTCCTTTCGTGATCACCGGATCACTTTGCGTAGCGTTTCAGGATCGCCTTTCTGGCCTTTTCGTATTCCGACTTGGAGATGATCCCCTGCTTGTAGGAGCGCTCCAGATCCATGAGTTCCTGACCCATGGTGGTCGTGGTGGTCACGTTCTGGCTTTGCACGCGGGCCCCTCCTCCACTGCACGCAGCGAGGCCGATTCCGAGGGCGACGGCCAAGATCAATATGCCGTGCAGGGTACGGGACTGGGTCGTCAAGTGCATGGGCAGGACTCCTCATCTCCTTCGAACGACGCATCGGTTGGCTCCGGTGCGAGCGGCTGCATCCGCCCGCTGAAGGCCCACGTTCAACCCCCCGCCTTGCGGGACTTGAACCACAGACCCTGGTGGAGCCTTGACTGCCGGCTGGCCCGATACCGCTTGGCCATGGGACCACTGCTGAACGTCCTGGCCAGTGCATCGTACTCCTTGGCGGCCCAGGCTTCATCCCGGAAGACCTCCACAATCCCTTCCACCCAACGCAGCCGCTGCTCGGGCTCGGTGAACTTGTCCTTGCCCAGGGTGTACACTTCGCGCACGAATGCCTCGTCGATTCCGTCGGCCTTCATCCGCAGCGCCACCTGCTCCAGGTCTTCGGGTTTCCTGCAGGCCTCGGCCGCCTTGCGAAGCAGAGCGTGGGCCCGTTCTCGGTCCCTGGCCTCCAGGGCCACGCGCGCCAATGCCTCGAAGGCGTATTGATCACCACCCAGGGTCTCGCCCTTGTCCACCAGCCTCATGGCCCAGTCGCGATCGCCCAGGTCTTCGAGCGCGGCTCGGGCGAGTTTCACGTAGTCGAAAGCGCCCTTGATGTCGGCTGCATCGAGCTTCTGCTCCCATTGGCCGTAGAAAGTACGGGCCAGCGCGGCACCGGTCTCCTTGTCCTTGAGCTCCAGGGCTGCGGTGTGGGCCACGTCGTGCACGCAGGTGAAGGTCCGGCAACGCGCTGCGGCCTCCTCGAGCAGGCGTCGCACCCAGTCGCGGTCCCCCAGGTGCTGGTCGATGGACAGGGCGATCAGCCGACCGTAAGCGAAATCCCCGCCCTGCTCGTTGTAGAGTTGCTCGGCAGAGGTTAGCAGCTTGCGGGCGTAGTAGGTGTCTTGCAGTTCGCCCATGACGTCGTCCACCAGGGCCAGGTAGTCAAGCACCGTCTTGGCCCGATTCTCGCGCTCCTGCAGGGCCGCGTACTTCTCCTGGTTGGCCTCCCGTTTGGCGAGCTTCTCTTCCACCCGAGCGATCCAGTCGGCGTCCTCCGCGAAGGCGCCCTTGATGGCCTCGGTCACCGAACGCAGTTCACCCAAACTGGTGACGCTCTCTTCGGCGGCCTCGAGGACACGTCGGGCGAAGTCCCTGGCGTCGATCTTGTCCAGGATCTTTTCGGCGATCTGGAGGAGGTCCGGCGAGGCCTCGGCCAGGGACTCGGCCTTTTCCAGCACACGCTTGGTGAATTCGGCATCCTTCAGCTCGTCGAAGGACTGATCGACCAGTTTCAGGAGCTGTTTGAAGTCGCTGGCCTTGTCGAAGGCCTTCTCGTAGATGGTCTTGGCCAGTGCGGAATCCCCGAGGCTCTCGAAGACATCCGAGGCGAGGTTGATCAGATCGCCGGGATTGACGAGCTTTTCGGCGGCGCTTCTATAGACCGCCGCCGCTTGGTCCTTGTCCTTGAGGTCCTCCAACACCGAGCGGGCCAGGCCCGCGAGCTCCTTGGCAGAGCTCATCTTTTGCTCGGCCTTTGCATAGATCTCCTTGGCGAGCTCCGGATTCTCCAATTCCACGGCCACCCGCTTGGCCAGTTGCAGGAGCTGCTCCTTGTCCGTAATGTCGGCCAGGGCCTGCCGATACGCCTCTACGGCCTTTTCCTTGTTGCCCTGGAGTCGCCAGTACCCTTCGGCCAGATCTGCGTACTCCTCGCCGGTCATGCAGAACTCGGCGGCCTGTTCCATGAGCTCGTCCACCTTGGCCTCGTCGCCCAGGAGCTCCTTGAACCCTGAGGCGAGTTCCACGAATTGTTTGGTGAACTGGCAGTCAGCCTCGGCCTCTTCGAGGATCTCTCGCGCCTTGTCCCGGTCGTCGAAGAGCTCGATGTAGAGCCTGGCGTACTCGATGGTCTGCGGAATGCCGTCGACAAAACGTCCGGCCTTGTCCAGGAGCATGCGTGCCGTGGCCTCGTCTCCCGCCTCTCTGACCTTGCGAGCCAGCTCCGCGAAGTCCTCCAGGCTCTTGGCCTTTTCCTCGACCTTTGCCACAAGGGACCGGGCGAGTTCTTCGTCCTTCAGGTCTTCCGAGGCGATTTGCGCCAGGGTCAGCAGGTCTTCGGGCTGCGTGACCTCAGCGGCGGCCTTTTCCAGGTACTCGCGTGCCTTGTCTTGATCGCCCAGTTTGCCCATGCTCTTGGCGAAGGCCATGTACTCTCGGGCGTCGAACAGCATGTCCTCGGCCTGCTCGTAGAGCTCGCGCGCATAGTCCGTATCGCCCATCTCCACCGCCACGTCACCGACGGTCATGTAATCCATGGGCATCTGGCATTCGGCCTCGGCCTTCTGCAACAGCTCCTTGGCGTACTCGGGGTCGGCGGGATCGGCCAAGGCCTCGCGGGCCAGCTTGACGTAATCCTCCACCGAGCTGCATTCCGCTTCGCGGGCTTCGAGATCGGCCTTGGTTGCCATGGCGCTACTCCTCCAACGATCGCATTCCGGTTCAGGAGTTTGCCCCCGCGCGCCGGCGGGAGGAACTGGCGCTCCCTAGGGGACTCGAACCCCTGTTACCGGCGTGAGAGGCCGGCGTCCTAGGCCACTAGACGAAGGGAGCCTGTTCAGAAGGCGGTACGACCCTCGGGCCGCTGCAGGGGGAGGTACAGTGACGGACTCGACGCCACGGACGAACCTCCCAAGCCCGTAGCAGTATATGAGGAATGGGTCCGGCAGGGAATCGAAGCTGTTTATGGGCACATAATCTGCAGGGGTATCCTGCTGTTGACGGTATAGTATACGCCAGCCGATGCGCGCAACGGGGCTTGGCTCCGCAGCCGGAGCGGCACACTTTCACGGAGACGACCACCCGTCCAGTGACCCAGGCAGGAGTTTCTCAATCGGCGCTCGAACCCCGCATCGTTCCCCGGGGCGAGCACGGCATTTCTCGGGCGGACATCAGCGAAAACGCCCTGCGCGTGCTCTACGGACTCAAGCGCGCCGGATTCGCCGCTTATCTAGTGGGCGGGGGCGTGCGCGACCTGCTCTTGGGGCGTGAGCCCAAGGATTTCGACGTGGTCACCGACGCGCGACCCGAGCAGGTGCGCAAGCTGTTCCGCAACTGCCGGCTCGTCGGGCGCCGCTTTCGTCTGGCTCACGTTTATTTCGGTCGAGACATCGTGGAGGTGGCGACGTTTCGGGCCATTCCTCACGCCGATGCCGAGGGGGCCTTGGTCGACGAGGGCCGCATCGTCCGCGACAACGTCTACGGGACCATCGAGGAGGACGCGGTCCGGCGCGATTTCACCGTCAACTCCCTGTATTACAACATCCGTGATTTCACAGTCGTGGATTACGTGGGCGGTCTGGAGGATCTGCGCGCCGGGCTCATTCGACTCATCGGCGAGCCGCAACGGCGCTACCGGGAGGACCCGGTGCGCATGCTGCGGGCCGTGCGGTTCGCGGCCAAACTGGGCTTCCGGATCCATTCACAGACCGAGACTCCCATTCCACGCCTGGCGCATCTGTTGGAGCAGATGCCGCCCGCGCGGCTGTTCGACGAGGTCCTCAAGCTGTTCCAGGGCGGCTATGCCGTGGAGACTTTCGAGTTGCTGCGGCACTACGGTCTGTTCGGCCATCTGTTTCCACTGACCGAACGTGCCCTCGCAGAGGAAGAGGGCGGGTTCCCGCACGTGTTCGTCACGCGTGCGTTGGAGAACACTGACCGGCGGGTAGAGGCGGGCAAGCCGGTCACACCCGCTTTCCTGTATGCCGCCCTGCTCTGGGAGCCGGTGCGTCTGCGTGCCGCGGAGCTCCAGGCGCGTGAGGGCCTGGCGCCGCTGCCCGCCTTGCAGCGTGCCGGGCGAGAGGTGCTCCAGATACAGCTGGCCCATACCAGCATCCCGCGGCGGTTTTCGCTGGGCATGCGCGAGATCTGGGAGCTGCAGCTGCGTTTCCGCTATCGCAGTGGCAAGCGGCCCCATCGCTTTTTGGAACATCCCCGTTTCCGGGCCGCCTACGATTTTCTCTGCCTGCGTGCCAGCGCGGGAGAGGACGTGGGCGAGGCCTGTGAGTGGTGGACGCAGTTCCAGGAGGTCGGGCCCGAGGAGCGGGCTACCATGACGCGCGCACGCAAGAAACCGGTGCGGCGCCGGCGCCGGGGGCGTGCCAAGAAAAAGCCGCCAGAGGAGGCATGAGGCCTCCAGTCGACGCCTTTGTGGCGTTGGGGAGTAATCTGGCCAATCCGCCGGCGCAGCTACGGCGGGCCACCATCGCCCTCGGCCGCCTGCCCGACACCCGGTTCGTGGCTGGGAGCCGCTGGTACCGAACCGCGCCGGTCGGGGACGCCGACCAGCCGCAATATCTGAACGCCGTGGTCCATCTGCGCACCGCTCTGGCTCCGTACACCCTGCTCGGCGCCCTCCTGCTGATCGAGTCGGCACAAGGACGCATCCGCGGCCCTGAACGGTGGGGTCCCCGAACCCTCGACCTGGACTTGGTGCTCTATGGAGACCTCGTCCTCGACGATCCGAGGCTCACGCTCCCACACCCACGCCTTCACGAGCGTCGCTTCGTGCTGGAGCCACTGGCCGAACTCGCGCCGGATCTGGAGATTCCTGGTCGGGGACGGGTGCTGCGGGTGCTGATGGATCTGAATCCCGCCACGACGGGGTGATCGGTCCGCTCCGGGCCTGCCGGCACAGGTCATCGGCCAACTGACCCTGACACGGATCGCTGTCGGAGCCTCCGGGGGGCGCCTGCCTGACGGTCTGGAGGCCCACCTTACCCGGCCGACAGGCCTGGCTCTTCGGGGGCACGGGGGCTCGTGCCGCGCGCAGCAGATTCATCACGACCTTTCTAACCGGCGCTGGGTGGTGAGCGAACAAAGGCCATGCGTCAGTTGTGGAAACGAGTTTGCCAGTTCCGTACTCCGTGGTCACTTGCGGGGCGCAAGCTCGTTTGCTCGCCGAATATCGGTCATTCAGCACCGTTCGCGGTTCCCCAAAGGAATTTCAATGCTGTGGATGGTTGATTAACTGCTTGTCTCTGCGGGAATTCCGTTGAAAAGGGACGCCCTTTCCTGCACCCGAAAGTCAGCATCCGCCGCGCACGGGTCGGTTGTCCGACAGAGGCGTAGGATATGTCCGACAAGCGGCCGCGCGATCTGTCAGTGACATGGTATGTTGAATAATCATGTGCGGCTGATACCATAGCGCGCTTAATAGGCGCCGGGTATGGCATGCAAATGAAGTACATGACGTATTGGGACGGCTAGTAGATCTGGCCGGTAAGTGGTTGAAGAGTCAAATGCAGGGGGCCTTATGGCACGGGTATTGCTATTAATACTTGTTTATTTCCTTTCCGTAGCGGTGTCAGCGGTGCATGCCCGCATCGAGCCCTATAAGAACAATCCGTTCTACTGGCAGTATAAGGGCCAGCCGGTGCTCCTCATCGGTGGATCCGGGCACGATGCCATCTTCCAGTGGCCAAGGCAGCAGCTGCTCGCCCACCTGGACACGCTGGTGAACAGCGGCGGAAACTATATCCGAAGCTCCTTGCATCATCGGTCGTGGGATCCCGCGGTCGGGGGTTACCGGTACGACGACTACGAGCAGGCGTTTCAGGAGGTGAGCCCTGGCGTCTTCGACCTGAACCAGTGGAATCCAAAGTATTGGGACAAGCTGAAACTGTTTCTCGACGCCGCTCACCAGCGCGGGATCATCGTCCAACTGGAAATCTGGGACGCTTGGGCACTGGTGGGGCCGGATGCGTGGCGCATTTCTGCGTGGAACCCGGACAACAATGTCAATTACACGTATCAGGACACCCGGCTGAAGCAGGGAAGCGAGATGGCCAACGGGTTCGACAGGGGCTTTTTCGAGGCCGTCCCGGCATTGAACAACGACAAGGTGTTGCTTTCCTATCAGCAGAAGTACGTAGACAAACTGCTGAGCATCACCAAACAGTACGACAATATTCTTTACCAGATCGACAACGAGAGTCCGCTTCCGTTCGAGGTGGGTGAGTATTGGGCGCGTTACGTTCAGAGCAAGACGCCGCAAACGGTCTACGTGGCCGATAGCCGACGTTATCACCCGCCTTCTTATACCCGACAGAGATTCCGGGACAGTACGCATCCCGACAATCGGGAACCGATCAGGAAGGCCAGGATCTTCGGCTATCTGGACATCTCCCAGAATGGGAGTGTGAGCGGGCAGGAGCAATATGACAACTTCGTCTGGTACCGCGATCAGGTGATCGCTGCAGGGACGAAACGCCCCATCAACTCCGTCAAGCTTTATCGCTTTGACTGGCCCATCGGGAAGCCGTTTCGAAGCCGGACCGGAGCCACGGTGGAGGAGGCCGGCCGCAAGTTCTGGCGTACCCTGTTTGCGGGTGGCGCGAGTGCCCGGTTCCACCGGGATGCCGCCAATGCCGTGCCGCCCCCGGGCCTCGGTTTGACTGCTCCGGCCCAGCGTCATTTGAAGAGCGCCAGGGCACTGGTGGACGCCCTCGATGCCTATTTTCAGGGCCACCCGCTCCAGAATGTTCTCATGGACCGTGAACCCGACGAGGCCTATGCGTTTGGCAACGCCGAGGAGTGGGTCGCCGTGTACTTCACGGGCGTGAGTGATGGGCATGTGACCCTGCAGCTGGCCCCAGGAGACTACGTCGTACGCTGGCTCGACGTCTCGCAGGCGACGTGGAAAACACAGGCTCGGCAAACCAGCGCCGGGACCTTGGAGCTGGCCAGACCCGGCAAGGGGCAGTGGGTGGCGACCGTCGTCACTTCGACCCAGTCCAGTGCCATCACACCCCCACGCATCGTTCCCCAGGGCGGGATCTTCGAGGGTTCTGTGGAGGTGAGGCTCGACACGGGTACGCCGGGTGCGACCATCTATTACACGACAGACGGCACGGCACCCAGCGTGGGCTCGGCCGTCTACACAGGGCCCTTCACGCTGACGCGTGATGCAGTGGTGAGCGCGATCGCTGCCAAGGACGGGTTCAGTCCGAGCCGTGTTGCGCGAGCGGAGTTCACGGTGCTCGCGTCCGTGCCCGCTCCTGTGATCTCTCCTCCCGGCGGTGTAGTGGACGAAAACGACCCCATTGAGCTCAGTGTCGAGGTGCAAGGCGCCCGGATCTGGTGCACCCTGGACGGGACCGATCCGCTGTCCAGTCCCACCCGATTCCTCTACAAACGGCCCATCACTTTGTCTTCGATCCCCCGGCCGGAGGAGACGGGTGCGAGCGGCACCATCCAAGTGAAGGCCGCGGCGGTGAAGAAGGGCATGGCCCCCAGTGAGGTCGTCACAGCACACTTCGTGCTGCGCACCGGGACGCCCAAGCCGACGCCGGACCCCAAGCCGACTCCGGATCCCAAGCCGACGCCGGACCCCAAGC
>Ga0256832_1000552_pt1 | contig 24534 bp, 19 predicted proteins | sample 134614metaG_FD_190534 | JGI IMG/M metagenome (GOLD analysis project Ga0256832, IMG submission 190534) | Hydrothermal vent microbial communities from Lau Basin, Pacific Ocean - 134-614 | ecosystem: Environmental > Aquatic > Marine > Hydrothermal vents | place: Pacific Ocean: Lau Basin | collected... | reverse complement strand
AGATCGAACAGCACCAGGTGGCGGGCGAACTGGAAATTGCGCCCTTCGCTGCCGATTTCGGAACACAGCAGGATCTGGCTGCCTTCCTCCATATCGGCAAAGAAGGCCGCCGCCCGGTCGCGCTCCACGATCTCCATGTCCTCGTGGAACACGGCGGCATGAATGGCGTGACGCCGGCGCAGCCATTCCTGGAGTTCCAGCACGGTTTCCTTGTGGGCGCAGATGAGCAGCACTTTCTGGGGAGCCAGCGCTTTGAGCAGGCCCGTCAACCATTCCAGGCGGGGATCAAAATCCTGCCAACCCTGGACATGGCGCTCGGGCGTGAGGGCCTGCACAGGATCTTCAATGGCGGCATAGGCCGATGGCCAGTCCAGCTCATTCACATGCAGCAGCCGCTCGGGAAATCCCTTCACCGTGTGGCGGGTATTGCGGAACATGACCCGGCCCGTGCCGAAACGATCCACCAGGCGTCGCACCACGCGCTGGGGCTCCAGATCCCGCACATCGCCCAACAGCTCCTCCAGCAAGCGCTGCTGGGATGCCGCCAGTGATTCACCCTCGAGCAGATGAGCGGCAATGTCCGCCACCTGCTGATAGCGGGCTTCCTCCTCGAGGAAGCTCTGGTAGTCGGGGTAGCGATGCGGGTCGAGCAGGCGCAGGCGGCCGAAGTGCCCGGCCCTGCCCAGTTGTTCCGGAGTGGCGCTGAGGAGCAGTACGCCCAAAGCCTGTTCCGCCAGAGCCTCCACCAGGTCGTATTCCAGGCTGGAATCCTCCTCGCTCCAGTGCAGATGATGGGCCTCGTCCACCACCAGCAAATCCCACTCCTCCTCCAGGGCGGCGCGGGCGATCTTCGGCGCGGACAAGAGAAAATCCAGGCTGCACAGCACCTGTTGTTCCTCGGAGAAAGGATTGTCTGCATCTGAGGCCTCGAAGCGCTCCCTGTCGAACAGGGCAAAGCGCAAATTGAAACGGCGCAGCATCTCCACCAGCCACTGATGCAGCAGGGGCTCGGGCACCAGGATCAACACCCGCCGGGCCCGGCCCGCCAGCAGCATGCGGTGCAGGATGAGGCCGGCCTCTATGGTCTTGCCCAGGCCCACTTCGTCAGCCAGCAGCACCCGGGGCAGAAAACGCCGCGCCGTCTGCCAGGCAATGTACAGCTGGTGGGGAATCAGACTGATGCGCGGCCCCACCAGACCCTGTACGGGAGACAGGGCCTCGGCAGCCAGCTGCTGCCAGGACTGCTGGCGCAGGTCGAACCAGCTGTTGCTGTCCAGGCGCCCCGCCAGAAGCTTTTCCCGGGGACGGTTGAGCTGGAGATGGGGGCTGATATCCAGCTCCGCGAGGCGGCGCTGAGCGCCCGTCTGGTCCCGGCACAGGTAGATGTACAGCCCATTCCTTTCCTCCACCTCCAGCACCGTGAGGGGCGTGTCCTGGGTGTCCAGCAGGCTGTCGCCGGGTTCCAGCAGCAGGCGCGTCAGAGGGGCATCCGGAAGGGCATAGACCCGGCTTTCTCCAATGGCCGGAAACAGCAGTTTCAGGCGGCGGTGCTCGACCTCGGTGACCAGGCCCAGGCCCAGATCCGGGTCCGTGTCGCTCAGCCAGCGCTGGCCGGGCAGGTAGATTGTTTCAGGCAAGATATTTTCCAATACGGCTGCGGATGGTCTTATTGTACCCCTGATTCCCTGCCGGAATCCTTTTCCGGGCCAGGCTTCCATCATTCAGGCTTCAAGCCCCCCAGACACATCAGAATTCCCTGATATTCTGAAAAAAATACAAGTGGCTGAATTCCCGGGGCAATTCCGGTTTCCCCCATTGTTATCCACAGCCTTTGCACAGCAAACCCAGGTATTTCCACCGAGTTATACACAACATATTGTGGTTGACTGAAAAAAATCACCCATATATGATGCCTGACACTGCCGAAAGGAATATCGCAGCCCGAACCGTGGAAAAATATCAACAAGCGCGGTTCCCCCGGAAATTCCTTTCACCGCCCCTGAACTTCAGGGTTCAGGCAACACCGCAAAACCTCAGGGAGAAGATACCGCATGGCCACCACAGAAACACCCGTAAGCAACGACAGCATTGCCGTACCCCCCACCGCCGACGACATTCCCGCGCCGCCTCCCGCCGAGGACAACGGCTGGGGCGAACTGCGCGTCATCCGCCGCAACGGCAAGGTCACCAGCTTCGACGCCAACAAGATCACCATCGCCGTGACCAAGGCCTTCCTGGCCGTGGAAGGCGGCAGCGCCGCCGCTTCCGCCCGGGTGCACGACGTGGTGCGCAACATCACCAAACAGGTGACCGACGCCCTGGTACGCCGCAATCCCGACGGCGGCACCGTACATATAGAAGATATCCAGGACCAGGTGGAGCTGGCCCTGATGCGCGCCGGCGAGCACAAGGTGGCCCGGGACTATGTTCTCTACCGTGAAGCCCGCGCCCAGGAGCGCGAACAGGCGCGCAAGGAAGCCGGCGAGGAGGAACACCTGGTCAACATCACCCTGGCCGACGGCAGTGTGCAGCCCCTCAACGTGCAGCGCCTGCGCACCCTGGTGGAAGAAGCCTGCCGGGGTCTGGATGAAACCGATCCCCAAGTCATTCTCGACGACAGCTGCCGCAACCTGTTCGACGGGGTGAAGGAGGAAGACGTCTCCCAGACCCTGGTGATGAGCGCCCGCACCCTCATCGAAAAGGAACCCAACTATTCCTATGCCGCCGCGCGCCTGCTCATGGACATCCTGCGCAAGGAGGCCCTGGACTTTCTGGACATGCCCCGGGTGGACACCCAGGAGGAACTGGCCAAGGTCTATGGCGACTACTTCCGCAACTACATCAGGCGCGCCGTGGAGCTGGAGCTGCTGGACCCGCGCCTGGAACAGTACGACATGGAGCGCCTCACCAATGCCATGCAGGCGGAGCGTGATCTGAGCTTCACCTATCTGGGCCTGCAGACCCTGTACGACCGTTATTTCATCCATGACGACAAGGGCACCCGTTTCGAGCTGCCTCAGGCCTTCTTCATGCGCGTGGCCATGGGCCTGGCCATCAACGAAATCGACCGCGAAGGCAAGGCCATTGAGTTCTACAATCTGCTGTCCAGCTTCGACTTCATGAGCTCCACGCCCACCCTGTTCAACTCCGGCACCCTGCGTCCCCAGCTGTCCAGCTGCTATCTGACCACGGTGCCCGACAACCTGGACGGTATCTTCGGCGCCATCCGCGACAACGCCCTGCTGTCCAAATTCGCCGGCGGCCTGGGCAACGACTGGACCCCCGTGCGCGGCCTGGGTTCCCACATCAAGGGCACCAACGGCAAGAGCCAGGGCGTGGTGCCCTTCCTGAAGGTGGCCAATGATACGGCGGTAGCCGTCAATCAGTGTTTTGCCGGCGACACCCTGCTGCACACCGCCGACGGCATAAAGCCCATCCAGGACATTGAGAAAGGCGATCTAGTCCTGGGCCAACGCGGCATCTACCGGGAAGTGCGCAAGTGCATGGCCTACAACCAGACCGACCCCATGGTGGAAATCCATATCAAACACGCCATTACGCCGCTGAAGGTCACTGCCGGCCACCCGCTCTGGGCCATTCGCGGCATTCCCATGGAGCAGGCTAACAGCCGCAGCTACGACTGGTTGGAGAAAGGCAAGGTCAAACCCGAATGGGTGGAGGCAGGCCAGCTGGAGAAAGGAGACTACGTAGCCCAAGTCATACCCCGGGAAACCATCCCCGTGGCAGGCTTTGACGAAGAAGACGCCCGCCTCTATGGCATCCTGCTGGGCGACGGTCACTGTACCAAGGACGGCTTGGAATGGGGTGTGTCCGGGAACCCGGACAAGGATCAACACCTGGAATTCGTGCGCCGCTACCTTGAAAACCGCGGCATCCACTACTGGATGAAAAACGAGCGGGAGAATTATGCCCAGATCGGTTGGGCCGCCGGCTTTGGCGTATCACGCGATGGCACCACAGGGCAGTTGATCCGTGGAAAGAATGCCGGTTTCCTTTTCAGCCGTGAGGAACTCTACGACGACCAAGGCAACAAGCGTATCCATCGCAAATACGCCCATCTGCCACGCTCACAGACGCTGGCGATGATCCAGGGCCTCATCGAAACCGACGGCGGCATCAGCCGAGGCAAGGAGATTTATTTCACAAACACCTCCCGGCCCCTGATCGAAGGTCTGCGCTATCAGCTGCTGCGCATGGGCATCCCCACAGCCGGCCAGTACCGCGAGCGCGAACAATATCACCAAGGCACCCGCGCGGATGGCACCAGGATTTTTTTCAACGGCACATACAAAGCTTATGACCTGCGGATTCCCACAGTGAAAGAATTGGCGGAGCGTGTGGGATGCAAGCCCATTCACAAGGAGAACTGGTTGACCTGGAAAAACTGGCTTTTCACCCGCGTACGCGATGTAAGTGAGATGGAACCCGTGCCTTTCGTCTTCGACCTGAAGGTCGAGGGTGACGAATCCTACATGACCACTTCCGCACTGGCCCACAACGGCGGCAAGCGCAAAGGCGCCGTCTGCGCCTACCTGGAAACCTGGCACATCGACATCGAGGAGTTCCTGGACCTGCGCAAAAACACCGGCGACGAACGCCGCCGCACCCATGACATGAACACCGCCAACTGGATTCCCGACCTGTTCATGAAGCGGGTGGCCGAGGAAGGCGAGTGGACCCTGTTCTCCCCCGACGAGACCCCGGATCTCCACGATCTCACGGGGAAGGCTTTCGAGGAAGCCTACCTGGCCTATGAGGAAAAGGCCCGCCGCGGCGAGCTGAACATCCACAAGACCATGAAGGCCGTGGACCTGTGGCGCAAGATGCTGGGCATGCTGTTTGAAACCGGCCATCCCTGGGTGGCCTTCAAGGATCCCTGCAACGTGCGCTACACCAACCAGCACCAGGGCGTGGTGCATTCCTCCAACCTGTGCACCGAAATCACCCTGCACACCAACCAGAACGAGATTGCCGTGTGCAACCTGGGCTCGGTGAACCTGGTGCGCCACGTCACGGAAGACGGCCTGGACATGGAGAAACTGGAGAAGACCATCTCCACCGCCATGCGCATGCTGGACAATGTCATCGAGTACAACTACTACTCCGTGCCCCAGGCACGCAACTCCAACCTGCGCCACCGTCCCGTGGGACTGGGCATCATGGGCTTCCAGGATGCCCTGTACAAGCAGCGCATCGTCTATGCCAGCGAAAAGGCCTTGGAGTTCGCCGACCGCTCCATGGAAGCCGTCAGCTACTTCGCCATCAAGGCCAGCACCGACCTGGCCGAGGAGCGCGGCAAGTATTCCAGCTTCGAGGGTTCCCTGTGGAGCCAGGGCATCCTGCCCTATGACTCCCTGCAAAAACTGGCCGAGGAGCGCGGCGGCTACCTGCAGGTGGATCAGAGCATCACCCTGGACTGGGACAGCCTGCGCGAGCGGGTCAAGACCGTGGGCATGCGCAACTCCAACACCATGGCCATCGCCCCTACCGCCACCATCTCCAATATCTGCGGAGTGAGCCAGTCCATCGAGCCCACCTACCAGAACCTGTTCGTCAAATCCAACCTCTCCGGCGAGTTCACCGTGGTCAACCCCTACCTGGTGCATGACCTGAAAAAGCTGGGCCTGTGGGACGAAGTCATGGTCAACGACCTCAAATACTACGACGGCTCCGTGGCCCCCATCGACCGGGTGCCCGAGGACCTCAAGGCCCTGTACGCAACGGCCTTTGAAGTGGATCCGCGCTGGCTGGTGGAAGCAGGCTCCCGCCGTCAGAAGTGGATAGACCAGGCCCAGAGTCTGAACCTGTACATGGCCGAGCCCTCCGGCAAAAAGCTGGACAACCTGTACAAGCTGGCCTGGGTGCGCGGCTTGAAGACCACCTACTACCTGCGCTCCATGGGCGCCACCGGCGTGGAGAAGACCACCACTGCTCCCACCAGCGGCAGCGCCGTGAACATGCTTGGCGGTTCCACCGGCGCGGCTCCCAAGGCCTGCTCCATCCTCGACCCCGAATGCGAAGCCTGCCAGTAAACCGGTTAATCAGGAGATCATCATCATGCTGAACTGGGACGACCCTCTTACCCCTGCCAAAGAAGCCAAACCGGAACCCATCGGCGCCGCCCCCGCGCAGCCGGCCCCTGCCGAAGCCGGGATGCCGCCGCCGGAGCCCGCCACCGACACGGCCATAGAAGTGCCCGCCCCCGTGGATCTTGCCCCCGTGAATCCCGATGACAAGCGCGTCATCAACGGGCTCACCGACATCAACCAGCTGGCGCCCTTCAAGTATCCCTGGGCCTGGGACTACTTCCTCAACGCCAACAAGAACCACTGGACGCCCCTGGACATCAACATGGCCCAGGACGTGCAGGACTACCTGCACAAGCTCACCCTGGAAGAGCGCCATGTGTACGAGAACGTGCTCTCCTACCTCACCACCTCCGACGTGCTGGCCATGCGCAATATCGGCCTGGCGGTGATGGAGAAGATGTCCGCCCCCGAGCTTCAGATCTACCAAGCCCGCCAGGTTTATGAAGAGGCCCTGCATACCTGGACCTACCAGCACTGCATCGAAACCCTGGGTCTGGACCAGGGCGAGATCTACAACCGCTACCGGGTGGTGCCGGAAATCAACGGCAAGATCCAGATGGCCAACCGCCGCCTGGAATCCGTGCTGCGCGCCGACATTGATCTCACCGACCGGGACGAGCTGGAAAACTTCGTCATGGCCTACAGCTTCTTCGCCGGCATCTTCGAAGGCTGCTGGTTCTACAACGGCTTCAGCCCCATCTTTGCCCTGCAGCGCCGGGGCCTGATGAAGGGCACCGCCGAGCAGCTCCAGTACATCATGCGCGATGAAGTGCTGCACGCCTCCTTCGGCATCCGCGTGGTCAAGCAGATCATCCACGAGGAAGAGGTCAGCCTTGACCCCAAGGCCGTCCGTCAGATGTGGGACGAGGCCGAAGCCTGTGAAAGCAACTACGCCGGCTATATCCTGCGCGACCCCATCCTGGGTTACAGCAAGGAAGACCACATGGAGCAGTTCCGCTTTGTCGCCAACCGCCGTGCCCTGCAGCTGGGGTGGGAAGAGCCCTTCCCCGGCGCCGAGTGCGCCCTGCCCTGGCTGGACGAACAGGCCAACCTGCGCAAGGAGAAGAACTTCTTTGAAACCCGGGTGACGGAATACCAGACGGGGGGCGCGCTTAGCTGGGACTGAAGCAGTTCGGAATCACTCGATACCCAGCATCCTGCCGAAATCCCGGTACTGGGTGTCAGTGATCTCCCGGTTGCGCGCTCGCTGGTTGGCGCGCACCGCTTCGCTGCTTTCCACCCCCATACCCTCCACCAGGCGGTTCATGAGATTGAACAGGGCGCAGACGGCAACGGCATCGTGAATGGCGCGATCGTCCCAGCCGGCATCGCGAATGGCCTGAGCCTGGGCATCAGACGCCCGTGCCGGTGACAAGGTCAGGGTCTTAACGTAGTGGAAAATGGGTTTGAGGGCTTCACGTACCGGCGCGGCATCAATATCTTCCAGCAACAGCTGGAATACCGCAGCATCCACCCCCGCTGCCTCGGCGATGACTTGGTGGGCACCGAAGCAGAAATCACAGGCATTTAGGCCAGAAACATAGGCAGCGATGAGCTCGCGTTCAGCGACGCTCAGGGGCGAAGGGCCGCGCAGCAGCAGGTCATGGTACTCCAGCAGCGGGCGGACGGTTTCCGGAAAGGTCTTGAACACATCGCCCAGGTGGGGATGGGCTCCAAGGGAGGGGATGCGCATGCTCAGCTCTCCTGAGGGTCAACGCGGCAAGGCCGCCGCCTTTTTCTGCGGCTGGTCCACCACAGAACCAGCCCGGACAGGGAAGTAACCAGCGCAACCAGGGCGAATACTTGCAGCAGCCAGTGATTGAAGTCTTCCCGTTCATCATAGTCCATGATATGCAGCATCCAGAGAAAATCGAAGATCCGCCAGCGGACCGTTCTGGCGCTGGTCACGTCCCCGGTTCTGGCGTCCAGGTAAAGGTGCAGACTGTCATCCCCGTCATATAGAACCCGGTAGGCCGGCAAGGGGCCGCCACGGTACTCGTGGCCATCACCCACGGTATCGATACGCTGCACGGAAACAATAACGCCGGCATTCTGCGTTACCCGCGCCGCAGCCTGTGTCGCGGCAGCTTCTGAAAGAAGTCCCAGAAGCTCACCCGTACAGTAATCGAAACTAAGCCTTTCTCCGGCTGTTTCCACCTGTATGTATGGCATGAGAGAACTGCGCGCCAGCTGTACACCCTGTACATTTTTTCCCGCAACCGACTGCAGAACCCTGTCCAACGCTTCTCCGGGAGTAAGGCAGCCTGTCATACCATTCTCCGACAACAGGGAGAGGCGCTTCCTGTCCACCAGATGATCCCCGTGAATCTGCTCGATGGGAACCAGGCTGAAGAACAGGCCACCTGCAGACCAGAAGAGCAGTTGTATGCCCACAGCAAGAGCCAGATAGCGATGTATTTTTCTCAGCAGCAGTCGTTTGTTCATTAGCACAATCGGGTTTGGTCGGCTCATGCCGGTGCCGACAGCATACCGCATGATTCCTCCTGGTGGCGTCCCGAACCCACTGCCATCCCTGCCCTGGATGACAACCTTCCGTCCTGCGACAAGACGAATCTCAGCATTCCGAAAGCGAAGTGGGAATTTCCAACACTTCGGCGATGAACCGATAGCCTCTGCCCCGTATGGTGCGAATGAAAAGCGGTGATACCGCGCTGTCGCCAAGAGCCTTGCGTGCGCTGTTCACGGCATTACTCAGACAGGCGTCTGAAACCACTTTTCCCGACCACAAGGTATCGAGCATTTCCGAACGGCTTGTAACCCGCCAGCGGTTCTGCACCAAAAAAATCAGCAGGTCGAAGACCAGCGGCTCCACGGGAATCCTTCGTCCCCCACGGGTCAGGCTGTACCCCTCCCCGTCCAGTTCAAATGGTTCAAACCGATAGACCATGCCATATCCATCCCTACCAATTTTCTCCCCTGTTCCAAGAGACCGGGGAAAACACGCAATTCTTGCACTGCACGCCAACAGGAGCATCCAGGGCAATTCATTAGATTGTCCTTAGGTTTCTTTCCCGGATTTGAACAATAATTTTTGTTACAGCAGCAACAGGAATCAGGCAGAGCCCTTCCCGTCAGTTCACCGGGAAACCGACCAGCAATGCCCAATACCGGAGGGACAACAATGAACACGCTTGACGACAAGCTGTTTCACGGGACATCCACAACAAGGATTTGCACCACGACATTTCTCATAATTTTTCTTGCCCAGGCATCGTGGAGCGGTGATGAGACCGATGGCCGGCTTCAGGCTCTGGTGGAGCAGCAACAACTGAACATGGACAGGCAGATGGCCCGCCTCCATGAAGCTAGACTGAGGACAACCATAGATTTGCTGTCTGCCCAGGCTAATGGAGGGAAAAAAGGCAGCCTTCCTGATGAACTCCCCTTCGTGCTGAAACCCATGGTGGTCATCGGCAGGCAGCCGCCTTCCCTGCCGGACCTGGATTCCAGCGCAAGATTCGCGGACAACATACTGGACGCTCAGCCCTGACCGGCTGAAACCTGCGGCTTTTCTTCTGCATCCAAAGGCCTGACACTCGGTGTCGGCAAATCTTTCGGCTAGAGGATTTTACGTGCCCTGCCCGCAGTTCTATCCCTCAGCCACTGAAAGGCATGGCTTCTGCCAGCATCGTCTCCACCCGGAACGCCCAATTGCGCCAGTCAAGCGACAAAAATTGTCAGTCAGGGGGCAAATGACGGCAATTCCTCTGTCTATTCTCAAAGCTTCCGCCTTAATCTAACCACCGCTTACCCTTGGCTCATACTCTCCACCACGCTGAAAGAAATTTAATATTTCTTTACGAAACAATAAATTAAGAACAACAAAACCAACCATCACAAATAAATTCGTGAAAACCTCCCGCATAACAGACTAAGTTGGCATGCAACCTGCTTGATGTTTAACGCGAGTGGCAATAGCGTGTATCTAGTGACACACCTTGCGCGAAAAAATATTTTCGCTAACAACATTACCAATGCAATTATGGAGACTTCCAAAATGAAACAACAATCTGGTTTTACCCTTATCGAACTGATGATCGTTGTAGCCATCATCGGTATCCTGGCCGCCATCGCGCTGCCCGCTTACCAAGACTACACGGTCCGCGCCCGCGTAACCGAAGGCCTGTCCCTGGCTTCCGGCGCCAAGGCCACCATCAGCGAGAACATTTCCAACAACGCCACCATTGACGCCAACGCTTGTGACGGCGTGAACACCGGCGTAGCCGGCGCGGTTGCCAACTTGGACTGCGCCAGCGGTGTGGTTAACGTAACCATGGACGCTACGGCCAAGTCCGCTGCACTGACCCTGACTCCTACCCTGACCGGTGACGGGGTCGTGAACTGGTCCTGCACCACCAGTACCGACGCCAAGTACGTTCCCGCTGAGTGCCGTTGATGTGAACTCATGTCCCCGCCCACGGGCGGGGACTTTTTTCAAGTTACCATCTCCAGTTTGACCTGACAGAAATAACCAACTGAAATTCCGACCCTAACCTCAATCCAGCGAGAAACTTTCAAAGATGAAACGCCAGTCATCAGGTTTTACCCTCATCGAACTGATGATCGTCGTTGCCATCATCGGCATCCTGGCCGCCATCGCACTCCCTGCCTACCAGGATTATGTTGTTCGTACCCGGGTAACAGAGGCACTCAACCTGGCATCTTTCGGCAAAACCACGGTTACTGAATATGTCTCCCAGAACTACACCTTGGACGCCAATGCCTGCAATGGCGTGAATACCGGTGCTGCCGGCGCGGTGGCTTCCTATACCTGTACCTCCGGCGTGCTGAATCTCACCATGGACGCCACGGCAAAAAGCGTGGCCCTCACCCTCACCCCTTCCATTACTGCGGAAAACATCGTCGACTGGACCTGTACGACTTCCACCAGCGCACGCTACGTTCCTGCTGAATGCCGCTAGATGCTCACTGAAGCAATCCGTATTTCTTCAGATAACGACGATTGACTCCGGGAACGGCCGCAAGATCCGCGAGAAAGCGTGGCCTGACTTCTTTCTGGAAACTCTCTGGTGCTGCCTTGAGAAGATTGGCCAGTTCCTCATAAGTCGCACGTCGTTCGGGGTCTGCTTCAACTATCCGCAACAGATACGCCAACTGGCGGTAACCATTATTCAACGCCCTGACCATGGGTAGCCAATATGGTGACAAAGGACCATCCCCCTGTTCCTTCAGCGCCTTTTCGAACAACGCATAGGCTTCTTTTCTCTTTCCTTCGACCAACAGCCTGTCATGCATGACCAGAAGGTCATGCACCTTCACATAGGGACGGTCCTTCCACAACCAGTATCCAACTCCCGTCACGATGCCTAAGGACAAGGCCAGTACCAGACTACCCCAGCAGAATGGCTTGCTCCTATTCATGGTATTGCCCGCTCGTCTCTCCTGATACCAGGGGTTTCAGTTCCGTGTCCGGTATGTCAAACACGGAAGCGGAATCAACCTTGATGTCTGTTTTCTCCAGCCCAAAGACACCCCGGCCGGACACAGTTCCACCTTGGCTGTATCGGGGATTTTTCCGGTACAGCGCAATTCCCTGACGATTGCCCTCAAGAAAATAGACCCGCTCAAGGTTAACACGTGATTCATCCTTTACCGCGATGCCAAGCTGACAATGGCTCAAACGCATGTCCTCGACATGGATTTCCGAATCTTCTCCGGCGGAAATGCCCTTATCCCCCGTTCTGTCGACATCCACGCCAGACACGTTTACCACGGATGTCATGAAATCCAGCGCATCATTCCCGGAATTGAAGAAAAAGGAGTTACTGACCTGAACCTTGGAAATGTCCACATCCAGCGCATCGAAAAGGGAATTTTCAAATCGGCAGTTTTCTATCCTTCCCTGGCTGTAGGCAACATGCATGGCATCATCCCCTACATAGTTGTGCCCAATCACACAGTGACTGACAATAAAATCCCGGGTGTCATGAATATTGAACTGCCCAGGGTAATGGATCAGATGCTGGGTAGTGACAGAACCTCCTGCTATGCGCACATACTCGAAAACAGAGCCACTGCTGGCCTCTCCCTGAACCACCAGACTTCCCCATGGCTTTCCTTCCTCGAGGGCCTCGAAAACGATGGGAGCATCCGGAGTGCCCCTGGCTTCCACTCTGCCATAAAACACCAGGGAGACACCTTCCTTCATACGGAATCGGGTGCCAGGCCGGATGATCACTTCGGTTCCCTCTTCAAAAACCCTGTCCTCAGTAATCTCCTGCAAACCGGACAAGACCAGGGTTTTTCTCGGTGCCAGGTCGGGCAACTTCCAGGGATGAACCGAATCCGTTGAAGCATCATCCATGGGTTTATCCCCTGGCATCACGTGGACTTCCTTTCCCGTCAGCACATTGTTGGCCAGTAGGGGTGGCCTTGTTTCCAGTCGGGGCGAGCTTCCCTTGACGACATAAAGATAGTTCAGAGGAGCGGGCACGGGTTTTTCATTTCCAAATGCCAGTATGGACCAAGGATCGGCCCGGCCCAGCACATTACCGGGAGACATGGCCCGTCCAGGATAAAGCATTTCCTCTCCCTCCAGAGGAACAGGGATTTCTCCCTCGTCAGTTTTCCGGAACAACTCAAAACCGCCTTCAGGATACAGTTTCTTGAGCCCCATCTCCGGCACAAAACGTAACGGCGTGTTACCCGACACCGAGATTTCGAGCAGATATTCGTTTTCTGCCCCCTCAAGCGGCGTCAGCACATAGCTAGCCTGAACACTGGCATACAGCTTTTCTAGAAAAGCCCTGCGCCCGGCGTATATCAATTTCAGGCGGCGAATGGCTGCATCGTAGTCCGCCATGGAATAGGGCACCACCTTGTCTACATCGAACAGAACCACTCGGGAATCCGGCGTCTGCCTGAAGGGGTCCGATGAAACCTCCTTGCGCAGGAAGCGCCCTCGTTCTTCCACCATTCGGGTGATCTTTTCTTCTGTCAAGTCTTGGAGCAGATCGAAGGCAACTTTGTCTCTCTGGTATTCGAGCACCGGATTGAGCAGCACCTGCCTGAGCAGGGGATACACCGGCAAGTCCTTGAACAGGAATTCGTTGGACCAGAAACGAAAATCCCAGGCGATGGGCTCGAACTTTCCCTTATAGGGATCAAAATACAGCTTGTGGTTGTGGAACAGATCATGATGATAGCCACCGAAGACCGTATCCAGCGCCCAAAATTCATAATATTTTTTCTTGTCGAAATAGCGATGAAATTCCCGATAAAAATCTACACGATCAGTCAAGTTGGATATTTCGAGAAATTTCTCTATGTCTGTCCGGTCATGCTTCATCTGGGCGTTGCGTGCAGCATCCTTGTCCCATAGAGAGGCATTTTTCCAGATAAGGGAGATGCCCTCATCATTCTTGTATACAGCCCCCCCAGGACGTCCCACGTCATTGCCAAAAAGGCTTCGCTGATACAGCGTATCGCCTGTATATATGCTTCCCGGCATACGATGGTTCTTTCTCAGCAGGGATTCGTCTACCCTGCCCAGAAAGAAATGCAGGCCATTGGTTTCACCATTGAGATACAAACGGGCTGGAAAATAATCCGGCGTCAAAAGCCCCAACCCCCTTGCCAGGTCATAACTGATCCAGTCTATGACCGTGTAAATCATCGAGGGATTTACCAGATCGAACTGTCTGTATCCAAGATAGGTGGAATACGGCGGCAGTTTTATACGCAGCGACTTCTTGTCATATAACCAGTGTAAAGCCAGTCCTCCCCGATACCTGATGCTGGCATTGCCGGCAAACGGTGGGTCGTCCACCCTGACCCGGGCATTGACCTCCATCAGTCGGCCACTGTGTGGCAGGTTCGAATCCAGGGCATCCAGAAGCTTCTCATCCACGTCCACATAAAAGCTGGATATGCCTTCCGACGGCGCCGCAACATGAGTGGTCAGGCGGAGAATCTGCCGATACAGAAAATCCCGGACAAAAAAATGCAGTCTGTCCGCGTCAATCTCCATACCAGGCTGAACACTTCGTTTGTACTCAAACATGTGCCGGGCCCCGGCCATGAACAGGGTCGCGACAATGCTGATCAACAAGAAAGAAATCAGCACTGGAATCATGGAACATTTCTTTCCACGTCTATCAATCACTGCCACCATCCTGTTTCCTGAGGATCACTCTATGGGGTGTTCTGTCCGGTAACCTGCGAATCAGGAGGTACAGAATCAAAAAACCCATGACAGCCAGGATTAGCACCTGTCCCAGCTTGTAGACCCATGGATGATTCATCATCCAGCGCCTGTTGGGAAGCACGCCGTCGGCCATGGCACGATATTCCTTGTAACCAATATATTCTCCATTCCAGCTTCTCCCCAAGCGTTGTTCCAGGGCCTGCTGCGCCCGACAAAAGTACTCTTCCAGAAGCTGTCTGTCTTCTGGCGATGAAACGTCACCTTTCAACGAAAACCGCAACACCACCGCACTGTGCTCCAACCCGAAAACGCGCATACTCACATGATCGAGAACAATGGAGCCATATTCCTCACCAAGATGAGTGAATATGTAGGAGCGCTCCTGGTGCAAGACCGTCAGCTGCGCTTTTAGATCAAGCATGGCATTGCCAAGGCTGGTATCTCCTAGGCTTTCGCGCAACATGGGGCGATCCTTGCGACGCACCCTGCCAACCAGCGGATGTTTATCCAAGGGAGAAATGTTCTTCTTATATTTTTTTACCTTGTACACATGTCTGCGAATACTCTCATCCCTGTCCACGAAAACCACCTGTTCTCGATCATCTCTGTATCGTGGAAGATAGAGATTTTCACGAAAGAACAGCTCTTTTCCCGCGTGAAGCAATTCCTCTGAATCAGAATCGAAATAGGTATCGCGCCGATGACGTGTCCCCATCGACAGAGTGAAGCCTTTCAAGTCGTCAAAGAAAACCTCGGGAAGCTCCCTAAAATACGCTGAAACCAAGGGAATCTCATCGAGAGAGACAAGGTAATACCATTCGTTTGGTACAGATGGCCCACATGCGCCCTCTTTCCCGGAAAACTCCGCATGGACGAGAGGAACCACTAGAAGTAGTAGTAGGGAAACCAACAGACGCATGGCGAGATATTGCCGATGTGCCGCCTATACAGCCGACAGATCCTGCTCATAGGCTACCAGTGTCGCCCTGGACACCAGCCCCTCCTTTTGCAAGTCATTCACGAAAGCCGTGTCATTGTCCAAAACCCGGATTTCAAGCGTCAGTTCTGTGCTGCCTTCGGAAATCGTCTTGGACTTGATAGCCACATCAGCCACCTTCTCCCTGATTCTTTCCACGACATCCTTTTCATGAGCGGAATCCGTGAACTGCAACACCAGCAGAAACACATCCAGATCCCCCTTACCCCTTCTCGTCAACAACAGCAAAAATACGGAGATCATTATCGAACCGACAATGGATATGTTGTAGTATCCCACGCCATTGGCGATCCCTGTGGAAATAGCCCAGAACAGAAAGATGAGATCCATGCTGTCCTTGATAGGCGTCCTGAAGCGTACGATAGACAGAGCACCAACCATGCCAAGCGACAATATCAGATTTCCACTTATGGTCATAATAATCAGTGCCGTTACCGTACTCGACAAAACCAGAGAGATATTGAAACTCCGCTGATATAGAACCCCCTGAAAGGTCTTCTTATACATATAGAATATGAACATGCCAACCAAAAAAGACATGGACACGTTCATGATAATATTGAGCGTGGTTATCCGGTCCGCACTGCCCATGGACATCGCGAGAAAGCTTTTCTGCAAGATATCGCTAAAGGTCACCTGATCCATAATCTAATTGTCTTCCCACTTTCTATGTTTATAAAACCTTCTTGCCAGCGTGTACTTGCTTATAGCGGAACGCTCCAGGTTCGCTGCTGACAACACTTTCGAAATAAATCCTGGAAGAAACTCATCGAACTTGACCTCCAGTATCTGCTTCTGTTCAAGAATAACTGGCATTAACCCATGCACACCAGAAAATATATCGAGGTTATTCACACTGGACTTCAGGTTTTGGTCAAACGTGATCCTGATATTCGACACGGGAAAAACAAACGCCTGGCGCAAATACTCGACGATTACCTTGGGTCGATACATGCGCGTGGAAAAAATGCCATATATGCGATCGGCTACCGGACTGCCTATGTGCAGCAATTCCCGGTGTTCACCCGCGACGACCCTCCTGGCAAGCTCTCTGTCAACCTCACATGATTCTTTATAGACGAGTTGCCCATGCTTGTGCTTGATTTCAAACTTGTACACCGAATCATTCGTTGTCCCATAAGTTCTCAAGCGCACCTTCTGGCGACGCAAAACGCCAGATTGTTTTTCATATAAACATTCATCATCCACTGAATCGAAGTACAGGCTGCGCACAAGATAGCAACCCTGTTCGTCACCATGCTCATCACCGCCAATGACCGCCCCCAGGGACCGGCTCAAGCCGTCCACCTGAACATCATTTAGGTAGTATTTCAGTTCATGCCGCTTGAAGAACATCTGTCATTCTCTAAAACAGACTCACTTTCTGCCCGATGATTTGATGATTTACCAGCCATGAACTTCCACCACCATATTGTCAAGACCGGTTTCCCCTGGATCAACACCCCGAAAACAGGATCCAGGCCAGAAAAAAACGCCAAGTAGAAGCACCAAACCTTCCCCTTCCAGACATCAGGCTTGTACAGGCATTTTGTTCCCAACAAATGCTCGCGCTACCTGCTTTCGCATTCTCTGAGTCGAGAGACATCGGCCGATTTGGCTCTGAACAGCAGGAATAATTGCCTTCACCTCAGTCGCCTGCCCACCCTGGCAACGGCCCCCAATGATGCCAATACTGACGTACAATATCCACTACTTTTAAGGTGATCCTGAATACACTATTGAACTTATCCCGGAATCAGCACAGAATCTGCTCAAGGATAGACAACTGGCGTGCGCGCAAAGCGATAACAGATGCGGAACAACCATGAATGACGAACTCCAGCAAAATCTGAAAGGGTTTACCCGTTATCTCGTCAATGCGGGGCTGATGGAAGTCCAAGAGGCCATTGACGCCGCCAAGAACGCCAGCCAAGAGGGCCTTCCCCTTATCTCCTATGTGGTAAACAAAGGTCTGGTTTCTTCAAAGAAAATCGCCCTTCTGGCCCATCAGGAATTCGGTCTACCACTGTTTGACCTGGATGCCATAAACAAGGACAGCCTGGCCTTGGATCAGGTGGAGGCGGAACTCTACACCAAACACCATGTACTTCCCCTTGTAAAAAGAGGAAACCGCCTGTTCCTGGCTGCCTCCGATCCAACTAACCAGGAAGCAATCAAGGAAATCCAGTTCAGCACGGGCCTTGCCATAGAAATCATCCTGGTGGAAGAGGAGAAACTTGCCCAAGCGCTGGAAGATGCCTCCCGTTCCCAGGAGGCCGCTCTGGGGGCAATGCTGGAGGAAAACCTGGAGAACATCGACTTCGGCCTGGATGCCGACGGCGAGACTGACGAGGAGACTCAGACTGAAATCGATGAAGCCCCGGTCGTCCGCTTCGTAAACAAGATTCTGCTTGACGCCATCAACAGCGGCGTTTCCGACATCCATTTCGAACCCTACGAAAAACGCTACCGCATCCGTTACCGCCAGGACGGCCTGCTGTACGAAAAGGCCAGCCCCCCGGTAAATATCGCCCAGCGGCTGTCCTCGCGCCTCAAGGTCATGGCACGTCTGAATATCGCCGAGCGCCGGGTTCCCCAGGACGGCCGAATCAAGCTCAAGGTCTCCAAGCACCATGCCATCGACTTCCGGGTCAACACCTGTCCCACCCTATACGGGGAAAAGGTCGTCCTGCGTATCCTGGATGCCTCTGCCGCAACCATTGGCGTGGATGCCCTGGGTTTCGAGGAAGACCAGAAGAAACTGTTCATGGAGGCCATCAAGAAACCCTACGGGATGATCCTGGTGACCGGCCCCACGGGCAGCGGTAAGACAGTGTCCCTCTACACCGCTCTCAATATTCTCAACGCCCCTGAAGTCAACATCTCCACAGCCGAGGATCCGGTGGAGATTCAGGTTGAAGGCATTAACCAGGTGAACATCAACCCCGCGAGCGGACTGCATTTCGCCGATGCCCTGCGGGCATTCCTGCGCCAGGACCCCGATATCATCATGGTGGGTGAGATACGGGACCTGGAAACCGGTGAAATTGCCGTAAAGGCCGCCCAGACCGGTCATATGGTACTGTCCACCCTGCACACCAATGATGCGCCCCAAACCCTGACACGCCTGGCCAACATGGGTATTCCTCCCTACAACATTGCTTCATCGGTAAATCTCATCATGGCCCAGCGCCTGGGTCGGCGCCTCTGCGAGCACTGCAAGGAGCCCGAGGATCTGCCGCGCACCACACTGCTGGAAGAAGGCTTCAGCGAGGAAGAAGTGGCCGCCGGTCTTACCATCTACAAGGCAGTGGGTTGTGACAAATGCAATAATGGCTACAAGGGACGCGTGGGGATTTTCGAGCTTCTGCCGGTTTCCGAAGGCATAGCACAGATCATCCTGGAGGAGGGAAATGCTATGCAGCTCAAGGAACAGGCCTTGAAAGAAGGCTATTATTATGATTTGCGCACAGCCGGACTGCTGAAGGTGAAGAACGGTCTCACCAGTCTGGAAGAAGTCAACCGAATTACCAAGGACTAGTTCACATGGCGACAAAAGCAGCAGCAAGAAAAGCGGCTAAGCCGAAGGCGGAAAAGACCTACGAGTACGCCTGGACCGGCACAGATCGAAGAGGGAAAAAGATCAAGGGAAAGATGAGGGCCGCCAATGACGCCATCGTGCGCGCCGATCTTCGCCGCCAGGGGGTCAACCCCGTCAAGGTTCAGAAACTGATTAGCTTCAATATCGGCAAGCCGAAGATCACTACCGGGGATATCGCAGTGTTTTCCCGCCAGCTGGCCACCATGATGAAATCCGGTGTGCCCCTGGTACAGGCCCTGGACATCGTGGGAAAGGGCCATAACAACCCGGCCATGCAGGAGCTGGTTCTCAGCATCAAAGCGGATATCGAGGGGGGGACATCACTTACCAACGCCCTGCGCAAGCACCCGTTGTATTTCGACGACCTGTTCTGCAACCTTGTAGAGGCCGGGGAGCAGGCCGGTGTGCTGGAAACCCTGCTGGACAGAATCGCCACTTACAAGGAAAAGACCGAATCCATCAAGAAAAAGATCAAGAAGGCCCTGATCTATCCAGCAGCAGTCTTGAGCGTGGGCATCCTGGTAACCGCCATCATCCTAATTTTCGTAGTCCCGGTATTTGAGGAACTGTTCCAGAGCTTTGGCGCCGAGCTGCCGGCATTCACCCAGCTGGTAGTGGACATGTCGCGTTACATTCGCGACAACTGGGTGTTTATCATCCTGGGCATCGCCGCGGTAACCATCATTCTGGTCAATGTCTGGAAACGCTCTCCAAAATTCCGGGAATCCATAGACCGACTAATGCTGAAATCGCCGGTTTTTGGCTCCATCATGCATAAGTCCGCCCTGGCGCGCTTTGCGAGGACGACCTCCACCATGTTTGCCGCGGGCGTGCCCATGGTGGAAGCACTGGATTCCGTGGCCGGCGCAACCGGCAGCGTGGTGTACGGCAACGCGGTTAAGGAAATGCGGGAAGATATTGCTACCGGCCAGTCCCTGCGTCTGGCCATGGAACAGCAGCAGCTCTTTCCCCACATGGTGAAGCAGATGGTCGCCATCGGCGAGGAATCCGGCTCCCTGGACGACATGCTCAGCAAGGTTGCCGATTTCTATGAAGAGGAAGTGGACAACGCCGTGGATGCCCTGAGTAGCCTTATGGAACCCATGATCATGGTCATCCTCGGTACCCTGGTCGGTGGCCTGGTAATCGCTATGTACCTGCCCATCTTCAAGCTGGGAACTGCCATCTGATGACGGAGTTTTTCGCCCAGCCGGCGATCCTCTATCCTCTGACCTTCATCCTGGGCCTGCTGGTGGGCAGTTTTCTGAACGTTGTCATCTTCAGGCTTCCCGCGCGCATGGAGCAGGAACTTAAGGACGCCTGTGACGAACAGGCGGGCAGGGAGGTGGAATACCGGCCCAACAAGTGGTTCGGCCTGGCTTATCTCATGTTTCCACCTTCCAGCTGCATGTCCTGCGGGCACCGGATTCGCGCCTGGGAGAACATACCCGTTGTCAGCTGGCTGTTGCAGAAGGGGAAATGTGCCGCCTGCGGCACCAAACTCTCGATCCAGTATCCTGTAGTGGAACTTCTGAGCGGCTTGTTCGCCCTGATCGTGGTCTGGCATTTCGGCTTTGGCTGGCAGGCCCTGGCCGCCCTGATTCTCACCTGGGCCCTGCTGGCCATGAGCGTCATCGACATCCGGCTGCAGATACTTCCCGACGTACTGATACTGCCCCTGGTCTGGCTGGGACTCTTGCTGAACCTGCAGGGCATGTTTACAGATATCCAGTCGGCCATCTACGGGGCCGTGGCTGGCTACTTATCCCTGTGGCTCCTGTTTCACCTGTTCCTGCTGGTTACTGGCAAGGAAGGCATGGGCTATGGCGACTTCAAGCTGTTCGCCCTGTTTGGCGCCTGGCTGGGCTGGCAGTTTCTGCCGCAGATACTGCTGCTTTCCGCCGTGGTGGGTGCCATCAGCGGCCTGGGCATGATCCTGCTTCTGGGACGGGACAAGGCTGTTCCCATCCCCTTCGGCCCCTACCTGGCAGCCGCAGGCTGGATCGCCATGCTCTGGGGAGATGAAATCAACCGCAGCTACCTGCAGTTTGCCGGTTTGCAGTAAATGCTGAAGATCGGCCTCACCGGCGGCATCGCCAGTGGCAAGACTGCCGTCAGCACCCATTTTTCCCAGCTCGGTGTTCCTGTCATCGACACGGATATCATCAGCCGGGAACTGGTGGAACCCGGCAGGCCCGCCCTTCAGCAGATTGCGGACCGGCTGGGGAAGGCGTTCATTGCCCCCGATGGGGGCCTGGATCGTACCGCCCTGCGACGCCACATTTTCTCCCATCCCGGAGCAAGGGCCGTCCTCGAAGACATTCTTCATCCCGCCATCCGCCAGGAAGTGGAAAGACGGCTGGCGGAAATCACCGACACACCTTATGCCATTGTGGTCATTCCCCTCCTGGTGGAAAACCACCTGGAAGACATGGTGGACCGAGTCCTGCTGGTGGACGTGCCGGAGGAACTCCAGGTCCAGCGGGTGTGCCGGCGGGACAATATCACGCCAAAAGAGGCGGAAAAAATCCTCCTCGCCCAGGCCAGCCGAAAGGAAAGGCGGCAAGCCGCGGACGATATCATCGACAATACCCGCGACCTCCCCACCCTCCATGCCCGGGTGGATAAGCTGCATCAAACCTATCTTTCCCTGTCCCGTCAAGGAACGGAAAGGAAATGACGAACAAGGATGTCCATCCACATTTGAACAAGATTATCCCCATCGATGATTACAGCTCGGGTTTGAACCTGCGTGACATCTGATGGACAATAGCCACTTCTTCGCCATCGGCCGGATGCCAGAATTGCATAATTCCCTGCTCTTTGAACACCCCCTCAACGAACGGACTCGTACCCTGCTGCGCATTTCCCACCTGTTCGAGCAGTTCGAGTATCACTTGCCGGCCTCCAGCCCCTGGCAGAGCCGTGCAGCGGTGCAGGCATTGCTGGACATCGTCAGCATCCTCGGCCGGGCAGATATCAAGCAAGAGCTCATCAAGCAGCTGGAACAGCAGAAACAGTCCCTGGAACGCATTGGCGACAACCCCGGCGTCGACCAGGTTCGTCTGCACCAGGTACTGGAAGACATCGACCGCATGAGTGAGCGTCTGTTTGCCACCACCAGCCAGCTGGGAAGCAGCCTGCGCAAGAACGAGTTTCTCAATGGCATTGCCCAGCGTATGCCCATTCCCGGCGGCAGCTTCGAATTCGACCTGCCGCAGCTTCACTACTGGCTCAACCTTCCCCACACCGAACGCGTCATGCAGCTCGACGACTGGCGTCATGAGATCAGCGTGGTGCAGGAAACCACGGATCTGCTGCTGGGCACCCTGCGCCACAGCAACGTCTTCCGCCCCCGTTCCGCCAGCAATGGGTTCTTTCAGCAAAGCCTGGACAAGAACCGCCGCGTGGACCTGATTCAGGTGCTGCTTCCGGCGGAAACCTTCCTGTATGCTGAAATCAGCGGCAACAAACACAGGTTCTGCATCCGATTCATGGAAAGCATCCAGTGGGAGCAGCCGGAGCAAACCAGCCAGGAAGTGGCCTTCAAGCTCAAGACCTGCCACATCTGAGATGAAACACGAGAAGAACATGCCACCAGTGGTCAAATGTCCCACCTGTTCCGCACCTGTGCCCTGGGACGAACGCTCGCCCTGGCGCCCCTTCTGCAGCAAGCGCTGTCAGCTCATCGACCTCGGGGAGTGGCTTACAGATGACGACCAGGAGCCCGAGATTACGCAGGGAGGGGCGGGGTCGGAGTCAAATGGGGAGGATGCTGGAAAGATCCGATGCCATGGAACAGTTCGATCCCGTTCCCGGTAATAGTTGGGTGGAATTTGACTCCGACCCCTTGTGTTCAATCAGGAATAATGCCCGGCCAAAGCCCCCGAATGCCGGCGATGCCCTGGGCGCCGGCCTGCCAGCTGCGCGCCAGCAGGGACGGCTGCATGCCGCCCAGGGCATAGACCGGCAGGGGCAGGCCGTCCACCAGTTCCGAAAACCTTTTCCAACCCAGCACCTCCGCGTCCGGATGGCTGGCGGTGGGCAGCACCGGCGACAGCAGGGCGAAGTCCACGCCCTTGTCCCTGGCCAGGGCCAGTTCCCGGGCATCATGGCAGGAGGCGCCCAACAACAGGCCGGAATAGTCGTCCCGGGATTTCATGGCCGCCAGACGGCGCCTGTCCAGGTGCAGGCCATGGGCCCCTGTCCGCCGGGCAAGTTCCAGGGGACCGTTCAGCAGCATCCTGGCCCCGTACCTGTCACACAGACGGCGCGCGGCCAGGGCCAGATCCGCCAGGGCCTGATCTTCCAGCCCGAACACGCGAAACTGCACCAGGGAAATACCGCCATCCAGGGCGGCGCGCAAATCGTCGAGAAACGCCCGGGCGTCAGGCACGGAAGGGGGGGTGATGAGACAGACGGGAGGAAGGCCGATGGCCGTCACTATGGGCCGGTCCGCAGCCGGCATGGGGCACCGGGCCAGTTCATTCACAGCCACCCAGGAAAGGGGCTGGTTTTCCCGTCCCTGGGGCTCCCCCCGCCAGGCGGTAATCAGCCAGGTGTCGAGGAGCACCTTACGGTCCTCGTAGTCATGGGCAACCCGTATCAGGGGACGAAAATCCCGGATGCTGATACCCAGTTCCTCATCCAGCTCCCTCGCCAGGGCCTGCCGCACGCTTTCCCCCGGCTCCACCTTGCCACCGGGAAACTCCCACAGGCCTCCCTGGTGGGAATCCGTCTTGCGCCGGGCCAGCAGCACCCGCCCATCTGCCCCTTGCAGTACGCCAACCGCCACATGCAGCACAGACATCTTCATCCCGAAGATTTCACCCAGTCGCCAAAACAATATTCTGGCTTATTGTATTTCATGTCGTGGTCGGGATCGGAGTCAAATGGGGAGGATATTGGGAAGATCCGACGCCACGGAACAGTTTGCCCCCGCTCCTTGTAACAGTCAGGCGGAATTTGACTCCGACCCCTTTGCAAATCCGCATCTGATACAGCCAGGCACCATAATCGTGGGTTAGGCTTCAGCCCGACAACAGCGGCCCTGCCGGAGCAATGTCGGACCGAAGTCCGAGCTGCTGACATGTTTTTTTCCATCATCCAAGGACGCGCATGAAAATCAGGTCCGGTATTCCGCGTTGATCTTCACGTAGTCGAAGGACAGGTCACAGGTAAGTATGCGGGCAGAAGCTTCTCCCCGGCCCAGGGCGATGCGGATACCGAAGGACGCCTTCTCCATCACCGCCTGTCCGGCTTCCTCGGTGTAACCAGGATCCCGTCCACCCCCGCTGACGATGCACAGGTCATCCAGCCAGATGCGGACCCTGTCGATATCCAGCCCCTGTACCCCGGCACGGCCGACGGCGGCCAGAATACGCCCCCAGTTGGGATCGGAGGCGAACAGGGCCGTCTTCACCAAGGGGGAATGGGCGACGGTATAGGCGACATCCCTGGCCTCGCTCTCGGTGGAAGCCTCCTCCACCTGTATCTCCACCAGCTTGGTGGCCCCCTCGCCGTCTGCGACGATGGCGGTTGCCAGTTCCATGCACACTTCCTGCACGGCCCGGCGGAACAGGCGCCCTGCCTCGCTTTGCCCGTCAGTCGTATCCACGCCGGAAGCCCCGCTGGCCAC
>Ga0256832_1000551_pt1 | contig 24540 bp, 26 predicted proteins | sample 134614metaG_FD_190534 | JGI IMG/M metagenome (GOLD analysis project Ga0256832, IMG submission 190534) | Hydrothermal vent microbial communities from Lau Basin, Pacific Ocean - 134-614 | ecosystem: Environmental > Aquatic > Marine > Hydrothermal vents | place: Pacific Ocean: Lau Basin | collected... | reverse complement strand
CTTCTTTTTGCTTTAACTGTTTTTTAAATTTATCAGGTGTTTCATAAAAAAAATCTGGATTTATAGTATGTTCATTTCCTTTCTTTTGCTGTTCAGCCACGTTTATACCTCAATATTTTTCCATTTGCCTTTCTTAAAAATATACCACAAAATAAAGGAACGAGTAAATGTTTCAAAAACCATAATAAAATATACAAAGATAATGTTATGGAAAAGAACAGAAAGTATGTATGCAGGAACAATTCTTAAAAACCATAAAGCCAGAGCATTTACAGTAAGAGTTATTCTGGTGGCACCTGCTCCTCTTAAAGCACCACTTAAAACAAAAGCTACACCTAAAGGAACCTGTGAGACACCTACTATTCTCAGATAAAGTGATGCTTCTTCTATAACTTTTGGATTGTCGGTAAAAATAATACATAAATACTCAGGTATCAGAACCATAAAAATTCCTAAAATACCCATAAAAATTGCTGCAATTTTAACTGTGGTTATAGCATTTTGCTCTGCTTCTTTATAATCACCTCTTCCGATACTTTGACCAACTAAAGCCATAGCTGCTATGGTAAAACCGATTCCAGGCATAAATGCAAGCCCTTCTATTCTCAGTCCTATCTGATATCCTGCCAGAGTATAAGTGCCATAATCTGCAATAATTTTTACAAATATCAAAAAGGAAGAATATGTTATCAATCTTTCTATTCCAGAAGGAATTCCAACCCTCAAAGCTCTTTTAATAAGGTCTTTAGAGTATTCTGGAAATATCTTGATTGAAGCATTTTTTCTAAGGAAAACATAAAGATAGATAAAAAATTCAGATATATAAGCGATTACTGTGGCGTATGCAGCACCTTCAACACCGAAAGCAGGAAAACCAAAATGTCCAAAAATTAAAACATAATTCATAAAAGTGTTAATCAGATTAGAAGTTATTCCTATTTTTAATGGTGTCTTTGTATCTCCTGATGCATTTAATGAGCTGTAAAATACTCCTTCCATAAATAAAAGGGGAATTGTAAAAGAAATGATAGAAAGATAACGACCTCCGATTGAAGCAACTTCTTCATCTGTCCCCATCAGTAACAAAAGATTTTTAGAATAAAAAATGCCGATAAGCATTATAGGGATGGAAAAAATAAAAGCCATAATCATCATATTGAAAATAACTTTTCCAGCATCTTCTTTATTTCCTGCACCTACAAAACGGGAAACTAAAGCATTGGTTCCAACGTGAAATGTTGATAACAGAGTGTAGATTAAACCGACAAACTGCAGACTTATACCTACTCCAGCTATGGCAGAAGCTCCTAACCGCCCTATCATAATCATATCAATAAGAAGCTGAACTATATCTAAAAAGTTATTTACTGCAGCAGGTATAGAAAGATGAAGTATCTTTTTGATTCTGGGATTTTTCAGCATTCTTTTTTTGCAACTAATGAAGCCTGATAACTTGTAGAACCGTCACACTTTGTAACTTTTTCTTCTTTATAAAATAAAACTCTGAGTCTCAAAAACGAGTGTAAAAGCTCGTTCTTTTTTAAAAGGAAATCTGGATTTGAAGGTTGAGCTAAACCTTCTTCTTCACCGTCTAAAAATGTCTGGAATATGAGAAGACCGTCTGGTTTTAAACCGTAAATAATTTGAGGAAATAATCTCCTGTTTAGATAGTTAAAATTTATAATAAGATCATACTGATTCTCTTCTATTCTATAAGTGTCAAGGTCTGCCTGAACAGGATTGATATTCGGGTGTAAACTTTTCAGTTTCTGGACTGCGATATCAGAATAATCTATTGCATCAACTTTAAATCCTTTTTCAGCTAAAAATAAAGAGTTTCTACCAAGTCCTGCAGCTATATCTAAAGCTCTTCCTTTTGGAGCTAAATCTATATATTTAACCAGCAGTTCAGATGGCTTTTCTAAAGGAAACTTACCTTCAGAATATTTTTTATTCCATCTTTCCCTGTCCTGTTCCATTATTCATAATACCTTTTTAAAATTTCATCAAGTTTTCCTTGAAGCAGTAAAACTTTCTCAATAACCTCTCTTACTGCCCCATCGCCTCCCTCTCTTTCTGTAACATATGCACAAACCTCTTTTAATGCTTCAGGGGCAGAAGGAACACAAACAGGAAAACCAACCCTTCTCAAGATAGGAAGATCTACATAATCATCTCCTATATAAAGGATCTCTTCATCCGTCAGATTGTGTTTTCTCTTAAACTCTTCATAAACGGGGAGTTTTTGTTTTGCATCTTGTATAACCTCTGTTATCTCAAGCTCTAAAGCCCTTTTTAAAACCATAGGAGATGTTCTTCCTGTTATGATGGCAGTATTTATTCCTGCACGGGATAAAAATCTTATCCCAAGACCATCTTTTATTGAAAAGTTCTTAGTTTCTTTACCTTCCGAATCATAAATAACCTTTCCGTCTGTCAAAACCCCGTCAACATCCATAACAAACCATTTTATCTTTTGTGCCCTTTCCCTTAATGATATCATAAACCACCTCTTACGCTTTTGCTGAAGCCATTTTTTTCTTTTTAATATAGTTTTCAAGCTCTATAACAAGTGGAGCAGCAACGTAGATTGAAGAATAAGTACCGAATATAATACCTATAATCAGCGCCAGCGAAAAATTCTTAAGTGATTCACCACCGAAAAGGTATAAAGCAATGACAGAAAATAATGTAGTCCCTGAAGTTATTATTGTTCTTGATAGGTTTTCATTAATACTTTGGTTAATTAATAAAACAAGATTTTTTCTACCTCTTAACCTTAAATTTTCCCTTATTCTGTCAAAAACAATGATTGTATCGTTTAGAGAGTAACCTAAAACAGTCAATATAGCTGCTATAACCGAAAGATTAACTTCCAAACCAAGCAGTGCAAAAAATCCGAGAGTTAAAATAGCATCATGGAAAAGTGGAACAACCGCAGCAATAGCAAAAATAGGCTCAAATCTATATCCAACATAAATGAGGATTGCTATCATAACTGCAATGATCGAATAAACACTCGCCTTTCTCAGTTCTTCTCCTACCACCGATCCAATAAACTCAATCTTCCTTATTTCATACTTATCTTTAAACTTTTGATCCAGTGCCTTTTTAACCTTCACAGCCACATCAGAAGAAGAGCCTTTCTTTATAGAAACTCTTATCTCATACTCCACATTACCTGTTCCTACTTCCTGAATCATTGCATCGCCTAATCCAACAGTTTCAAGAGCAAGTCTTATATCACCTGACGTTACAGGTTCCTTAAACTTAACCTGAATAGATGTTCCACCTGTGAAATCTAATCCAAGATTAAATCCTTTCACAAATATGACACCGATACTCAGTATTATCAGAACCGTTGAAAGAATGTAAGCCTTCTTTTTTAATTTTAGAAAATCAATATTCGGTGGCGTTTCTAAAAAATTTCTCATTGTTTTAACTCCCTACCTTAAAATGCATATTTAAGTTGTTTTTTACCGCCGAGTATCAGATCAAGGAACACTTTTGTAATGAAGACTGCAGCAAAAATAGATGTGATTGTCCCGATTGATAATGTGGCAGCAAAACCTTTTAAAGGCCCTGTTCCAAACTGGAATAAAACAAACGCAGCGATCAATGTAGTAACCTGTGCATCAAATATAGCACCGAACGCCCTTTTAAAACCTTCTTCTATTGCTATACGAAGTGTTTTACCTGTTCTGAGTTCCTCTTTTATTCTTTCAAATATAATAACGTTCGCATCAACAGCCATACCGATATTAAGAATAATACCTGCAATACCTGGAAGTGTTAATGTCACATCTAATGCAACCATTGCAGCCCAAAGCATAAGACCGTTAAACATAAGTGCTATAACTGATATAAAACCAGAGATAGCATAACGCCATATCATAAACAAACCAACTAAAACAAGTGCGGTAAGACCTGCTTTTACCGTCTTTTGAATACTTTCTTTACCTAAAGTTGGCCCTATCACTGTCTCTTCAAGAATTTCAACAGGAGCAGGTAAAGCACCAGCTCTTAAAACAACTGCAAGGTCAGAAGCCTCTTCAGTCGTAAAATCACCTGTGATCTGACCTGAAGAAGAAATTCTTGAGCGGATAACAGGTGCAGATATCACCTTATTATCTAAAACAATTGCAAGTCTTTTTCCTATCATTTTTGCGGTAGCTTCACCGAATATTTTTGCACCTTCAGATGTTAGTTCAAAATTAACTGCTGGTCTCCCACCCTGATCTATTGTAGCCCTTGCGTCTTTCAACTGAGCACCTGTGACAACAGGCGTCTTTTTTACTAAGAACCATTCTTTTACTTTATGTCCGTTTATTTCTTTTTCTACACCTTCTAAAATCTCCGTTCCTGGCGGTAAACCTTCAGGATATCGTTTCAGCAGTTCTTCTTTTGAATAAGCAGAGTCTATCACTTCTTTTAACTCAAGCTGTGCAGTTCGTCCTATTATTGCTTTTGCCCTTTCTGGATCAACAACTCCAGGAATTTCAACTAATATTCTGTCCTCACCTTTTCTTGCAATATTCGGAGATAACGTTCCGAATTCATCAATCCTGTTTCTTAGAGTCTCTATAGCCTGCTGCATAATAGTATTTTTCAGTCTTTTCAGTTCCCAATCAGAATATTTTATAAATAGATTTCCATCCTGTTCTTCAATATCAACAATAGGAAATTCATCTTTTATTATATTGATTGCTTTGTCTATTTGTGTAGGGTCTAAAAGTGATATAACAACACCTTTAGTTCCAAGGACTTTGCCACTTAAAACATCGATACCTTTTTCTTTTAGTTTTAATTCTATATCCCTTAACAATTGTTGATATTGTGTTTTTATAACGTGGTCTATATCAACCCTTAAAGTAATACTCATCCCACCTTGAAGATCTAGACCAAGTTTTATAGGTTTTGTAAATATGAAATAAAGTGAAACAACCATCACCCCAAATACGAGAAGTAATTTCCATTTCAGATCATTTTTCATAGGACTGGTTTTCTTTGCTCTACTCACGAATAAACCCCTCAAATTTTGATTTATCAAAGCAATTATTATAACCTTAAATTCAGTAAAATTAAAAAATTTCAGTATAACAGGCTAATTTTGTTTATTGGTCAGATGTAAGAATAGATATAAATTTTAGAAATGAAAGATCGGAGGATTATGATGAAAAAAAATCTAAAACTTTTAATAATTTTTTTGATAATTCCGATATTAACAACATCTGCACAGGAAATTTCGCCCAAAAAACAGGTTGATACTATGTTAAAAAAAGCCTGGGAATGTTATGAACAGAGCAAATTCAGATGTATGGCAGCAGAATCTAAAAAAGTTGTGGAATATGCAAAAAAACATAATATTCCTAAAGGAATAGCAGAAGGTTATTACTACCTGGGAATTGCTTACTACTCAATGGGAAACCTTGCAGAAGCTATAAAATATGCAAATAAATCTATCGATTATGCCAAGGACAAAGGGAATTATAAATGGTTAGCTTATAGCTACACGCTTTTAGGAGAAATATTTAAATCTCTTAAAAAATACGATGAAGCATACTTTTATTTTCAAAAATCGTTTGATTTATCAAAACAAAACAATAATAAAAAAATGATGATCGTTGCTTATTCAAACATCGGAAACCTTTTCTTTGAAAAAGGCAATTTAAAGAAAGCACAGCAATATTATGAGAAAGCCTATCAGATGTTAAAAATAGTTAAAACAAGAGATTCTTATGTAGCATTGATAAACTATAACTTAGGAATAGCCTTATACAGACAGAAAAAATTTAAAGATGCGATTCCCTATCTTGAAAAAGCATCAAATATTTACAAAAAACTTTCAGATGTTCCTTCTTTTGTAAATACAATATATTTTTTAGCAAAGACTTATAAAAAAACAGGTCAGGAAGAAAAAGCTAAAAAAATCTTGAGAGAAAATTTAGAATATGCAAAAAAGATTAAGTTAGAGTATAAATTTTTAAAACTGTTGAAAGATTAAACTACGATAACAATATTTTTTCCTTGTTTTTTACCTTCATAAAGAGCTTTATCGGCCCTTTTTACGATTGTTTCTGGTGTATCTCCTTCTTTATAGCAAGTAACTCCAAACGTTGCCTTAAGGTCTATCATATGATCTTCGTAAGAAATTTCTTTAACTTCAAAAATCTTTCTTAAACGTTCTGCAATATTCTTTGCCTTGTCCACACATAGTTCAGGAATAATTATGGCAAATTCTTCTCCACCAATTCTGAAGATAGGTGTTCCAGGTCTTAAATTTTTTAATAAGGTTTCACCAATCTTTTTAAGAACAAGGTCTCCAGCCTGATGTCCGAATGTATCGTTTATATATTTAAAATCATCAACATCAAAAATTATTAAAGAAAATATCTTTTTCTTATCTACTAATTTTTCAAGAACCATATCAAACTTTTTCCTGTTAAAAAGACCTGTTAAGGTATCTCTGCTTGCCTCAATCTTTGTTTCTTCCAACTCTTTAGATAACTGTTCTATCTTTTGATGATGTTTTTCTAAATCTTTTTTCAGGTCTTCATACTTGTCAGTTATTGTAGATAATGCTTTCAGTAATATTTTCTTATCATTCTGCTCTTCTAATACTTTTTTACCTTCATTTATCATCTGGCAGTGGTTTTCCATTTCATCTAAAACATTTGTAAGGGAATTATCAACAGTCTCTAAAACATCTTTCACAATTTTTACAGAAACTTTTTCATCTAACACAATGAAATCTTTAGTTTCTTTTAATTTTTCATAAGGATCTACAGAATATCTTTCCTTATACAAACCAAACAGTTCTAACGGAGATAGATTTGAAACATCTATATTTTTTAAATGCAAATCTATAAAAAGGTTAAACCATTTTTCATAATTATCAGGAACAATAGTAATCTTATTTTTTGCCATAAAAGACAGTGTTTTCTTGATAATCTTATTTAAATTTGATTCCTGAATACTGATAGTCTGCATACTGCAACCTCTCTTTGATATAATTTTTCTTTCGGCAGGTTTTGCCTTTATATTAGTGGCTAATTATCATAAATGGTTGTTATATTTAGCATATATTACATATAATTACAGCTGGGAAAGGTAAAAGAATTGATACCATTTAATTATTTAGGGTTTATTTTTAAACATTTTGGTAAACGTATTTATCCAGAATGTGCACGAAGTTATTTAGAAGGTTGCATAGAAAAATTGAATAAAGATTCGGCAGTTTTAGATTTAGGCGGTGGCACTGGTGTATTAACGGAAATTGCTTATGGATTTAACCCTTCCCCACAATATATAGTTTCAGATCCTTCAATAGGAATGTTAAAACATTCACCGAATTTTTCACAAAAAGTTTTATCAAAGGCGGAAAATCTTCCATTTAAAGATGAAAGTTTTGATTGTGTAATGATCGGCGAAGCACTTCATCATTTCAAGAATATAGATAAATCACTTAATGAGATCCATCGGGTACTAAAACACAATGGAACTCTCTTTATTTTTGATTTTGATCCGAAAGTATTTAAAGGGAAAATGATTTATCTGTTTGAAAAGATGTTAGGAGAACCTGTAAACTTTTTCCAGCCATCAGAGCTTTCTGAAATTTTGCAAGAAAAAGGTTTTGTCATAAATTTTCACAAAAAGGAATACAAATACGTACTTTTAGGAACCAAAATCATTGAAAATAATAACTGAATTGTTTAATATAAAATGAATTTAAAAGAGATGGAGTTTTTATGGATAAATTAAGAAATATAGTAGATGAAATCTGTACAGAACAAGAATTTAACTGTTTTTTTTATGAGCCTACAAAGGAAATATGGATCAGCGGATACCTGGAAGGTAAAAAGTTTGATATTTTCATAAAATTCATCAAAAATGAAGGATGGAAATTTATTTTTGAAACGGCAGAAGAAAGAACGGTAGCTCTTTTCAAAGAAGAGGACGGAGCAATAAAACGAATACAGTATATCTTAGAAACAAAACCTGTAACCATTTCAAAAGAAAAAGAGTTTTCAGGGAATGTTTTCTCGGAAATTACAGGTCTTATGTCAGATGATCAGATCATTCAGCAAGAATTAGAAAAAAATCAAAAAGAAAAATCTCAATAAGTTGTAAATTTCATAAATTCGCATAAATTCACCACAAAAACAATGGAGGCAAAATGAAAGTAAACGTTGGTATAGTCGGTTTACCTAATGTAGGGAAATCAACGATTTTTAACGCATTAACAGAGACTGGGAAGGCAGATGTTGCTAACTATCCTTTCTGCACTATCGATCCAAATGTTGGGATAGTAAATGTTCCAGATAGAAGATTAAAAGTTTTATCACAGATATCAGGTTCTAAAAAAATAATTCCTGCAACTATGGAGTTTGTTGATATTGCAGGACTTGTTAAAGGTGCAAGTAAAGGAGAAGGTTTAGGAAACCAATTTTTATCAAATATAAGAAATGTAAGTGCAATTGCTCATGTTGTCAGATGTTTTGATGACAGTGATGTTGTTCACGTGGAAGGTTCTGTAAATCCAGTAAGGGATGCAGAGATTATAGAAACGGAACTTATACTTGCAGATCTTCAGTCTGTTGAAAAAAGATTAGAAAAAGTTTCAAAAGTTGCTAAAACAGGGAACAAAGAAGCGAAATTTGAGGTTCAGGTTTTAGAAAAAGCAAAAGAAATCCTTGAAGATTTAAAACCACTCAGAACAAATTTAGAAAAGTTTGATGAAGATGAAATCAAATGGTTAAAACAAAACCTTTTCCCATTAACACTCAAACCTATAATGTATGTGGCAAATATAAGAGAAGAAGATTTACCAGACGGTGAAAATAATGAATATGTCAAACAGATAAAAGAAAAAGCAGAAAGAGAAAACGCACCTCTTGTTGTGTTATGTGGAAAAATAGAACAGGAGATCATAGAACTTCCTGAGGAGGAAAGACAGGAGTTTTTAGAAGCATTAGGTTTAGAAGAACCAGGTTTAAACAAGATGATAAGACAGGGATACAGCCTTTTGGATCTTATAACATATTTCACATCTGGTGAACAGGAAACAAGAGCATGGACGATCAAAAAAGGAACTAAAGCCCCAGAAGCAGCAGGAGAAATCCATTCTGATATTCAAAGGGGATTTATTGCTGCAGAGGTTATAAATTTTGATGACTTAGAAAAGATCGGTTCAATGCAAAAAGCAAAAGAGCAGGGAATGGTAAGAATAGAAGGTAAAGATTACGAAGTAAAAGATGGAGATGTTATATATTTCAGGTTTAATGTTTAAAAGCAGGCTTCTTAGCCTGTTTTCTCCCGTTTTTCTAAAGGAATATAAGGAAGGTTATGTTCCCCTTCGTAAACTTGCGAAGGTCTGAAGAGTTTATTCTCTTTTATGTACTCTTTCCAGTGGGCTAACCATCCAGAAATCCGTGCCATAGCAAAAATAGAAGTGAACATATCAACAGGAATTCCTAACATCTGATAGATAATACCTGAGTAGAAATCAACATTTGGATAAATCCCTTTTTTAGCTAAATGTTCTAAAGTCACTTTCTCAACTTCTTTTGCTACTTTATAAAGTTTTGTTTCTCCTTTTATTTTTATAAGTTCCTGTAAAAGCTGTTCCAGTATCTTCGCCCGTGGATCGTATGTTTTATAAACTCTATGTCCAAAACCCATTATCCGTTCTTTATTTTTCAACTTGTTTTCTATATAATCCCTTACCTTTTCAGGCTCACCAATTTCCATAAGCATTTTAATAACTTCTTCATTTGCACCACCGTGTAAAGGCCCAGATAAAGCCCCTAACGCTGAAGACATTACGGTATAAGGATCAGCCAGCGTGGAAGCCACAACAAGAGCAGCAAATGTTGATGCATTCATGGTGTGTTCAGCATGGAGTATAAGGCATTTATCAAAAATTCTGGCGACCTCAGGTTCAACAATCTGCTCTGTCATCATATAGAAAAAGTTTGTTGTAAAATCCAACTTATCATCAGGTTTTACAGGTTCATCTCCATTTCTAATTCTAAACCAGCTTGCAGCTATTGTGGGAATCTTTGCAATTAGATGAACAGCAGCTTCATAGTGATACTCCTCATCAAGAATATCTTTAGAAGGATAAAACATACCAAGTGCAGAAACAGTTGATTGAAGAACATCCATAGGATGAGCTTTTTCTGGAAAATTTTTCATAACATCAATAATTCTAAATTTTAAACGTCTATGGTGTGTTATATCATCTACAAATTTTTCATACTCTTTTTTGGTTGGTAAATGTCCAAATATCAGAAGATACGAAGTTTCTAAAAAATTTGAATTTTTTACAAGTTCCTCAATTTTAATTCCACGGTATTCTAAAATTCCCTTTTTTCCATCTACAAAACTGACCTTAGATTTTGCAGCAGGAACACCTGCCAGGCCTGGAATTAATTCCATTACTCTTTCCTCTTTCTAAATTCTTCTGGATCGATAGAGTACTTTTTTAACAATTTTTGTAAAGACTGCCTTTCAATATTAGCAAGTTTGGCAGCCTGAGAAACATTTCCTTCCGTCATAGATAATAAAACCCTAAAATAACTTTCTGCAAACTTTTTTGTATGTTTTTCTTTTGCCTTGTTGTATTCAAATGTAAATTCTTTTTCATTTTCTTTTATAAATGGAGGAATATGTTCAACCTCTATATAATCCTTTGCATTAATACAGCATTGATAAACAACATTTTCTAACTGTCTTATATTTCCTTCCCATTTATAATTAATAAGTGCTTTTAAAGCATCCTGTGAAATTCCTTTAATTTCAGCGTTATACTTTTCATTAAATTTTTGAATAAAGTAATTTACTAGAAGAGGAATATCATCTTTTCTTTCCCTTAAAGGTGGAATATTAAGCCTTATTCCTTCTAATCTGTAATAAAGATCCTCCCTAAACTTACCTTGTTCAACAAGTTCTTTTAGATCTTTATTTGTGGCAACGATAACCCGAACATCAACCTTAGTTGTGTTTGCTTCACCTATCTTTCTTATCTCTTTTTCCTGCAAAAATCTTAAAAACTTTGCTTGAAGATCCATAGGAAGCTCAGAAATTTCATCTAAAAATACAGTTCCCTCATTCGCCTGTTCTAAAATACCCTTTCTCTCTTCAGCTCCTGTGTAAATTCCCTTTTTCGAACCAAAAAATTCCGATTCCATTATATCAGGAGAAATTGTTGCACAATTAATAGGTAAAAAAGGCTTATCTTTTCTTGGACTTGCCATATGTATTGCTTTTGCGAAAAGTTCTTTACCTACACCACTCTCTCCGTGAATCATTACCGTAAAGTCAAAAGGAGCAACTTTTATAGCATAATCAATAAGTTCTAACATTTTTGGATTTTTGGTGATGATAAAATCGATTTTTGATTCTGATTTATATTTTTTTATTTCTTCTTTTAGTTTAAGATTTTCTTTTACTACTTTTGCCTTTTTTATAGCTTCATTGATTATGTTCCATGTAAAAGGATCATTAAAATCTATAGGTTTTGAAATGTAATGGAATGCTCCATATTTCATACAGGAAACAGCAGTATCAACTGTCCCGTATGCAGTCATAACTATAATACTTGTAATTTTATTAACTTCTCTGATTTTTTTGATAAGTTCTTCACCTGATAATTTTGGCATTTTGAGATCTGTAATTATCAGGTCATATATATTTTGTTTTGCTTTCTCTAAAGCTTTTCTTGGATTTGACTCTACTTCTACTTTATAACCTTCCTCTTCAAGAAGATCTTCTAATGTAAAAAGAATATCCTCTTCATCATCAACAACTAAAATATAACCTTTCTCATCTCCCATTTTAAACCTCTACTGATAAAAATTTTATTTCAAATGTTGTTCCTTTCCCTTCTTCTGATTGGAATGTTATTGTCCCATTATGATCCTCAATTATATTCTTGCTTATGGCGAGTCCAAGCCCTGTTCCATTCTCTTTGGTTGTAAAAAACGGTTCAAATATATGTTCTCTTATTCTTGGAGGTATTCCTTTTCCAGAATCTTGAATCCTAACTACAGCATAGTGTCCTTCTTTCTTAAGGTCAATGATGAGAGTTCCTTTATAAGACATAGATTCCAATGCGTTTAAAATTAGATTTACAAAAACTTGAATAAGAGCATTTTTATCTCCGAATATATAAACATCAGGATCAAGATATTTATAAATCATCAAATTGTGTGAATCGGTCTCGATAAGTGCCAAATCCAAGGATTCTTCTATTATAGATTTCAAATTTAAAACTTCTTTTCTTTTTGATGCCTGCTTCGAAAAGTTCAGAAGTTTTTCAATTATTTCTGTTGCTCTGTTTACATTTTTTTCTATTCTTTCTGAATATTTTATTATTTTCTGGTTATCTATTTTATTTGCTTCCCTCTTTATATTAAACGTTGCCTGAGATATTACTGCAAGAGGATTCCTTATATCGTGGGATATACCTGCAGTCAGCTTTCCAATAATTGCAAGTTTTTCTGTCTGTAACACTTGTGCCTCAATTTCTTCTTTTTTAGTAATGTCTTCAATAAGAATAATATATTTATCGGAACTTTCTATATTTTCATCTTTTTGGGAAGATACCATAGGAAAGATTCTTATATTTAAAGATTTATAATCTAAATCTTTAAATGAACACGTTGTTTCAAACTTTTGCTTATTTTTTATTGCTTTTCTGATTTCTTTTTCAAGAATTGTTAAAATGCTTGATGGTTTAAATATATCTTCAGATTCATTTAATTTTAGTAATTCTCTAAATACAGAGTTTTCTATTTCAATAATACCTTCTTCATTTATAATCGCTATTCCAACACCTAAAGACTCTAATGTCTTATTTAAAAGATTTTTAAAATTCTTTGACTGATTTTTATAATTTAATTTATCTACATAAGCCATAAGATAATTTACATAAAGTTTCAGATATTTAAGATTACTTTTATCTAATTTCCCATGTTTGTAAACAGCAAGAACCCCTTTTCCGGTATCTCCTTTTACAGGAATAAGAAGATATCTATCAAAATAAATAGAAACAGAGTTCGTATTAGGAATAACTTCTTCAACATAAAAATGTAGTTTTGGGAAGTTCCCTATAACTTTAAGCACAATATCTTCAACATAAAATACCACTCCATCAAAACCAAGATAGAATATTTCTTCTAAACTATTCGAAATTATTTCTACAAGTTCTTTTGACACATCTGGTCTTTGTATATCTTCTGTTATTCTCATAGTTTAACCCCAAATTTAAAAACCGAGATATATAAAGAGGAAAGAATTTAGTAAAACTACATAATTCTAAACTATTATAACCCATGTCCCTAACAAAAATTTTCCAAGACAAATTGAACTTCTTCTGTATATTGTTTTTCTTTTGGATTTTTATATATGATTAAAGGTTTTTCCATCACTTCTCCGCCTTCTTTTCCTCCCTTTAGCCCTTCTATCAAAAAATTTGTAGCATTTTCATCTAACGTTGGATAAACTATCCTTATTCTTTTCGGTTGAATTTTATATTTTTTAAGTAATATAACGGTTTCTGAAAAACGATTTATGTTATTTATGATGAACAACTTTCCTTTATTTTTTAATAAATAAGAAGATGCATATATGAAATCCTCTAAAGACGCTTTTATCTCTGCTTTAGCTATTTTGATTTCTTCATTTTTACTTTTTTCCATGGAAGATTTATAAAAAGGAGGATTTGATACGACATAATCAAAATATTGAGAAGGATAAAGCTTTTTTATATCTTTTACATTTCCTAACTTCAGATTTACCTTTATGTTGTTTAGCTGAAAATTTTTTTGAGCTATCTGAAAAAGATCTGGTTGGAGTTCCAAAGCGTGATACTCAATATTTTTATATTTAAGATTTAAAAGAAGAATAAGAATGCCTGAGCCTGTTCCTAAATCTATTAATCTTCCTCTTCTAGATAATTTAACAAAAGATGCTAAAAGAGGACTGTCAATTCCAAATCGATAGCCCTCTTTTTTTTGAATAACTTGGATTTTTCCCCTGATAAAAGGTGAAACTGTTAAATCTTGTTTTTTCAATTATGGAGTTGGAATAACCGCTTCTGGATTTTCACCGGCTAATTTTAATAAAACTTCCGCTCTTTCTTTTAATCTGTGAAGTTCTTCAATTTCTTTCAAAGATAACCCTTCCGTATTTGCTAATTTTTCCTTTACTTCAGCTAACAACGCAGCCTCTTTTTTTACATCTATTTCACTTGGTAAATAAGCTTCTTCAACTAAAATAATAACTTTATCACCTGTAACATCAATTACACCATATGTAACTGCTATCTCAACAGGTTCTTCACCTTCTTTCTCTATTCTAATTTTACCAGGAACAACGTTTGTTAAAAGGAGCATATGATTTTCTAAAATACCACATTCACCATCGGCAGTCGGAACTACAGTTTGATAAACTTCACCACTATAAATAACCTTTGTAGGTGTAACAATTTCAAGCTTATACATTCTTTGCCTCCATTTAAAGTTGTGCATAAATTAATTTATAATAGTTTACAATAGATTAGGTAGATTTTCTAATCAAAATAGGAGGTGTAGCAGGATGAAGGTTGGAGTTTTACTTGCAGGATGTGGTGTTTACGATGGTGCAGAAATTCACGAAGCAACAATGACTTTATACTTCTTAGACAAAGCAGGTGCTGAGATTGTTTGTATGGCTCCTAATATTCCTCAAAAAGAAGTTATAAACCATCTTAACGGAGAAAAGATGGATGAGACAAGGAATGTTCTTGTTGAAGCTGCAAGAATCGCAAGAGGTAACATTAAAGACATAAACGAAGTTTCAGCAGATGATATAGATGCTCTGATTATGCCTGGAGGATTTGGTGTAGCAAAAAATTTCTCAAACTTTTTAGAAAAAGGAGCAGAAGCAGACGTAATTCCTGAAGTTAAAAGACTACTTGTTGAAATGTTTGAAAAAGGAAAACCAATCGGTGCAGTCTGTATATCACCTGTTATTGTCGCTGCTGCATTAAGAGAAGCAAAAGCAAAGCTGACAATAGGAAGCGACGAAGATGTTGCAAAAGCCATCGAAGCAATGGGACAACAGCATTTAGTATGTCCTGTTTCGGAAGCATTAGTTGATGAAGAACATAAAATCGTTTCAACTCCTGCATATATGGAAGGAAAAACTATAAAAGATGTGGCAGAAGGTATAGAGAAATTAGTAAACGAAGTTTTAAGGCTTGCAAAATCTTAAATTAAAAATATGACAAAACCTCTCGTATGAGAGGTTTTATTTTTATAGAGGGGATAAAAATTGGTTTTAAAAGAAAAAGAGATAAGAGAGTTAATTGCCAAAAAAGAAATAGAAGTAGAGCCTGTTGATTTAGAACTTCAACTGAATATATCATCTCTGGACATTAGACTTTCAAACAAATACTACAAATACCCAAAAGAGTTAGAGCCTGACATAGAGATGCTTGATATAAAAAATCCATATTTAAATATACTTGAACATGATTTTATATTGGAGCTAGGAACGGTTATAGAACCAGGACAATTTATAATTGCCGAATCTTTAGAGTATATATCAGTTCCTGAAGATATATCTTTATTTTTAGACTCAAAATTTAGAATGAACAAATTAGGTCTGCAACTTGTTAATACAGGATGGCTTGAAGCAGGATACGAAGGAACTATATTACTTTGTTTTACAAATGTAAATGACTTTCCAATTAGAATTTTTGCAGAATCAAGGGTTGCAGAATTAGTATTTATGAAATAATTTTCAAATATGAGGATAACAGCACAAAAGGATAGAAAAAAAATTAAACTTGATCTGGTAGATTATAAACCTGATTATATTGAACAGCTTATAGATATTATATTTGATGCTTATCAAGATCAACCAGAATACGGAGAACCTACAAGAAAACATGCAAAACGTTACATAAACTGGCTTTCAAAACATTCGAACTTTTTTAAAATACTTTTATTAAATGGAAAGCCAATAGGTTTTATTGTTGCAGATTTAGAAGAAACACCTACAAAAAAGTATGGTGAGATTCACGAACTTGCCATTAAAAAAGAGTTCTGGGGATTTAAATTAGGTGATTATTTACTTGATAAAGCTATTGATTTTTTAAAAGAAAAAGGAGCAGAAGAAATAGTCCTATGGGTTGGTAAAACCAACGATAAGGCTATTTCATTTTATAAAAAACGGGGATTTGAGCCAGTTTTAGAAGCAGGTAAGTGGCTTAAAATGGTTAAAAAGTTATAAAGAACTTTTGTCATTTTCTCTAAATCCTGAATCGCAATATGCTCTCTTTCTGTATGTGAATCTGCAAGGCTTCCAAACCCAAAAACAGTTGAACTAATTCCTTTTTTATAAAGGTTTGCAGCATCCGTCCATGAAGGCATTATACTGACATCTGGATTTTCTCCTGTTGCTTTTATATAAGCATCTTTAAGTATTTCAAATCCTTCTGTTGCACCAAAATCTAAAAAATCTTCCACATCAACTCTTTTATACACGATTTTGCCTTTAAATCTGTCCATTTCTATAAGATTTAGCATCCTTTTTTCCAGTTCTTCAAAATATTCACCTTCAAAAAGTTTGATCTCAGAGAGTATTTCTGCAGATTTAGGTGTTGCATAGTATTCCCAGCCACTTTGAAATTTTATAATGTTCATCGGTCTCTCAAGGTTTTTTTCTACGTTATTTATATAATCAAATGCTAATTTAACAGGATTTTCTGTCTTTTCAAACTCAGACGCATGGACAGACTTGGATCTAACTTCTAATTCGAATTCCAACGTTCCCATCTGTTTATTACATATTTTTCCATACGTCGGCTCAAGAACAAGAGAGTATGATATACCATCAAGTATTTCTAAAAGTTTTTCTGAGCCGAGGGCAGTATGTTGCTCTTCATCGACTGTAAATGCTATTGATACAGGAATTTCCTTTTCAGGAAAGTTTTGCTTAAACATATCCAGAGCCATTATCAAGGAAGCTATTAAGCCTTTTGTATCAGCAGCCCCTCTACCGTAAATCTTTCCATCTTTTTCAACAGCCTCAAAAGGATTTTTCATATCTATCGGTGGAACTGTATCTACATGCGTGTTTATTAAAAATGGCTGTTTTAAATAATGAATATTGTATAGATTTCCTTTCCCAACATACTGCTTTTCAAATGGTATGTAATTTAATCTTTCCATTAAATATGTTTGAATTTGATCACAGTCTTCATAGCTCGGTATTGATATTAATGTTTTTAGCTCATCAACTACTTTTTTTACGTCAAAATTTTCCAATTATTTCCTCCGAATAAAATAAATGAATGCAGAATATATTCTTTCATAAAAGATTATCAAATTTTTCAGAAAAATAAATGATTTTCGATACGTTTTGAGGAATATTTAATATCCTAAATTCCATATTCCAATACAAAAAAATTTTATTTTAACATCTTCAAAATCTTTAAAAATTCTACAGGTTCATAAATAGGGATTTCTTTCATTTTAAAATCTTTTATATTTCTTGTTATAACAACATCTATTTTGGAATGAATAGCTGAAGCATAGATTACTGCATCTTCAAAATCTTTAAATTTTAAATCTTTTGCTGTTTCTAAGACTATTCTGTTAACTGATGCTATTTCAAATAAAGAAAAAATAAGTTCTAAAGATTTATCTGCTTCTTTTTTAGACAGAGATTTATTTACTAAGTAATAAATGGTTGTTACTGTTGTCGCACATAAAACACCTACGATCTCACCTTTTTCTATTTTTGAAATTAATAAAGCTGAATGTTCAGAAAAAGGCTCTCTATCTAAAAGTAAATCTAAAATGACATTTGTATCCAATAAAATTCTCATAAATATTTATCTTCTAGATGTTTTTTGTAATCTTCTTCTTTTACTTGTGTATTTTTTAATAAACCTTTGAGTTTTTTTACAGTAGGTGTTAACTCTTCTCCTTTTTCTGTCGTTAGTGATTTAAAATAGTTTTCAACTAATTTTGATACAGAATATCCTTTTTCTTTTGAAAACTGCTTGATTTTATTAATTAATTCTTCCTCTATTCTTAAAGTTAATTTTGATTTCATGTTTGTGTCCTCACCGACGTATATATGTATTGTAAATATACGTCATAATAAAGGTATTTCAATATAGCCTTACTAGTGATTAAAATACTAAATATTATCTTTTACCAGTTTGTAAATGAAGCTATCTACGACTGCTTGCCATGATGCCTCTATAACGTTTTCAGAAACTCCAACAGTTCCCCATTTATCTTTCTTATCTCTGCTTTCCACTAAAACTCTTATTTTGGCAGCAGTACCTTCACTTTCATTTACTATTCTTACCTTGTAATCGATTAATTCCACTTCAGCAAGCTGTGGATACTGATTTATCAACGCCTTTTTTAGAGCATTATCCAAAGCATTAACAGGGCCGTATCCTAATGCAGCAGTATGTTCAAGTTCATCATTTACTTCTATTCTTACTGTTGCTTCTGAGATAGGAGTTTTATCTGTTTTTCTTTTGACAATGAGAGTTCTATAAGCAATAAGATTAAAGTAATCTTTTAATGTTCCTAAATGTTTTCTTATCAGGAGTTCTAAAGAAGCCTCTGCTGCTTCAAAGTGATATCCCTGACTTTCAAGCTCTTTTATTTCCTGTACTAAATCTAATATACGCGGATCTTTTTCATCTATATCTATACCTATCTCTTTTGCTTTATAAATGATATTACTTTTTCCTGCAAGATCAGAAACAAGAACTTTCCTTTTATTTCCAACTTCTTCAGGAAGGATATGTTCATAGCTTCGAGGATTTTTTAATACGGCAGAAGCATGAACTCCACCTTTATGTGCAAATGCACTATCTCCGACGAAAGGCATATTTTTTGGAACAGGCATATTTACAATATCTGCTACAAAATTAGATATTTCTTTTAACCTTTTAATATTTTCTCTCGGGACTGTTTCGTATCCAAGTTTTAATGATAAGTTAGGAATAATTGAACAAAGATTTGCATTTCCACATCTTTCCCCAAAGCCGTTGATTGTTCCGTGTATCTGAACTGCTCCGCCGTTCAGAACTGCAGTTATTGAGTTCCACACTGCCGTATCAGAATCATTATGGGCATGAATTCCTAATTTCGCTTTTATACCTGCTTCGTGAACTGCCTTAAAAATCTGTTCGATCTCATTTGGAAGTGTTCCTCCATTTGTATCACACAGTACTAAGAAATCTGCTCCAGCTTCCTCAGCAGCTTTTAAAACCTTGATTGCGTACTCTGGATTATCTTTGTATCCATCAAAGAAATGTTCTGCATCAAAAATCAGTTCATCTGTATATTTTTTTAGATATTGGATACTGTCGTAAATAATTTCCAAGTTTTTTTCAAGGGTTGTTTTTAATGCTTCTGTAACGTGTAAATCCCAGCTTTTCCCAAAAATTGTTATGGCAGGTGTTTCAACACTTATTAAATCTTGAATTTGGGGATCGTCTTCTACCGATAGATAAACTCTTCTTGTTGAACCAAAAGCAGTAACTTTTGTATTTTTAAGGTCTAATTTTTTAACTTCTTTAAAGTAAGCTTTGTCCTTTGGGTTAGATCCTGGCCATCCACCTTCTATATAATGAACTCCAAATTCTGCCAGTTTTTCAGAAATTCTTAATTTATCTTCAACGGAAACGCTAACTCCTTCTGCTTGTGTCCCGTCTCTAAGTGTTGTATCGTATATGAGGACTTGCTTATCACTCATTATATTAATCTCCTGCCTTTTAATTTTGATTAAAAAATTAGTTCTTTATAACTTATTATCAAGTTATTATGATTAGAAAGGATATTTTAACAGATTTTAATAATTTATAGGCTATTTTTTGGCAGATTTGTATGATTTTAAATCAGTAAGGATTTTGACAATTTTACTTACCATAGAAGGATCAACATAGTTAAGTATATCACCTGCTTTTCTTGCTTTTATATTATATAGAATAAATGCAGCTTTCTTTGGATCATCCATTTTTGAGATTTTCTCACCAGCCAATTCAGATTCCATTTTTTCAAAAACTTTTGCCAACTTTTTATATCTTTCTTCTTCAGCCTGCTTCTTAAAATCTTCAAATGCTTTTCTTTCTTTTGCCAGTTCTTCTCTGTTTTTTTTGATTTCTGCAAGTAGTTTTTTATTTTCCTGGATTAGTTTACTGACTTCTTGCTTGAGTCGTTCTAATCTTTTTATCTCTTTTTGAATTTCTTTTTTTTCTACTTGCTGGGCTTCTGCAAAGAAAAACAGAAAATTACTGATTATAAATATGCTTAAAATTATAGACTTCATTTGAAATATTGGTCTCCTTCTGTATTTCTTTTTTGTTTTTTTCTACCTCTAATTTTTCCTTATATTTTTTTATTGCTTTTTTTTCACCTAAATTTATCTTAAGTTTTTCTTTTTGTTCGTCTATCTGTTTTTCTAATCTTACAATCTCTTTTTGAATTTGTTCAATTTTATCTAAGAGCTCTAATATATAATAGTTTTTAAACTGTATATCAGACAGGTTATTGCTTTTTTCATTGTTTAGTCTATTTATTGTCATTATGTATTCATTTTTTTTATTTTCTAAATTCTGGATAGTTGTTTTTAAATCAGAAATAAATGATGATAGGCTTTTAATGTCGTGTTCTTTCTTTTTTAAAGAAATTTCTAAACCTCTCATATATTACCTCTTGTTATGATTCTTTTTAATATATTTTCGGAATTTTCAGGAAAAATATAAGAGGTTTAGTTGAAAAGATTTTTAATTGAATCCTGTGAGGACTTTATTTCTATATTGATTACAGGAACTTCTATTCCTTCTTTTCTAAACTCTTCCCACACCCTTTTATAAATATCACTTTTTAACTTCTGGATTTTTCTCCAGTTATAAGCGTTTATCCAGAAAAGAAGAACATATTCATCATAATAATCTTTTATGCTGTTAAACCATACTTGAGGTCTTTCTGGGGTGAACAGTATAGGTGGTCTGCATTCTTCTGCAACTTTTAAAAGAATTTCTTCTACTTTTTTATGATCTGTCTGATATGCCACTTTAAATGGGATTCTCATTCTAACCCTGCTGTTTGAAAATGTGTAGTTGATTATGTTGTCAGATATAAACTTAGAGTTTGGTATTGCCACTTCTACACCGTCAATCGTTTCTATTAGAGTATTTATCACGGATATATCCATTACCATTCCAAATATTACATTACCTTCAGTACCTGTAAAAGCTCCTGCATTTCCAGGAATTTCTACAATATCCCCAACTTCTATTTTTTTGTTAAATATTAAAATAAAACCACTAATATAGTTGTTAATAATATTTTGAAGTCCAAAACCTGCACCGATACCTAACGCACCGATTAAAGGAAGTAGCACTTTCCATGTTATTCCTAAAACGGAAAGGGCAAAAATAGCAGCTATTAGAATACCAAGGTTGTAAATGATAGCTTCGGCAGGTGTCGGAACAGATTCTCCAGTCTGTTTAAACTTCCAGTATCTGAGTAAAGAACGGGAAATCAAGATAAGGTTTAATAAAAATGTAAAAAGTAAGAAAGATTCTAAAATAGAAAATAAAGAAACGGTAAGAACATCTGTTTTAACGATATAAATACTTTTTAACCACTTATCTATTTCAAGTCCAAGAGCATCATTCACAAGATTATAAAAAATAACGAGAAATACGATGGATATAAGAGTAGTTAAACGTGTTTTCAAATTAGGAAAATGTTCCTGAACAACAGGATGCCTTGATATTTCATTTATATAATAAATAAAAAATGTATAAACAAAAAGAAGAACTAAAAGTATGATACTGACAATAAAATGTTTAATTGACGGATTAATTATGTTTGTAATCCATAAATATCCAAGTCCTAATACTGCAATATTAAAAATTATATGAAAGCGTTGAATAAATTTTGATACAAAAGACAATTTTTCTGGTATGTATTTCGTAGATCTTATAGAAAGAAGATAGACAAGGATAGATATTAGTATAAGTGCAAGCGATTTAAATAAAATTTCAAGATCATAATTATTGTAAATAGAAATATTAAACTCCCTGGCAAATTCCATAACAAAAGCAACTGAAACATTTAAGAATGTAAAAACAAGGATAATAAACAGTAAAGCTTTATTTGTTATGTTTAAAAGTTTGAAAATCGCTTTAATTACGTCATAAACAAGGAGGAATAAAACAAAATATTTAGCAACAATAGGGAATATTTTTACACCGTACTGTTCTGTACTTGAAAAAAGAAAATAAAGACCTAAAAGAAGTGATATTTCTATAGCCGTCTGAATATATTCAAAATAAGGGATCTTCTGAAAAAGTATTTTAATTCTGTACCTAGCATAAAAAATAAGAGCAACTACAAGCAGTCCTAAAGAGAAGAAAAATAGCTCTATGTCAAGATTACGGCTTAAATAATCTGAGATCTGCCGAATAAATTCTTCCATAAATTCCCTTACAAATTTAATAGTTCTATAATAATTATATCGCAAAATAAAGGTCACTATATTAAAGAGGTTAATAAATGAAAGTTTGCACATATAACGTAAATTCAATAAGAGCAAGGAAAGAACTGATTATAGACTGGCTAAAACACAGAAATAATGATATTGATGTACTATGTCTTCAAGAGATTAAAGTGGTTGATGAAGATTTTCCCTATAAAGACTTTGAGCAATTAGGTTTTCACTGTGAAGTGTGGGGACAAAAGGCATATAACGGTGTGGCAATTTTATCAAAAAAACCCCTTTCAGATGTTAAAAAAGGATTCGGTGACCAGTTCTGGGATCAACAAAAACGCCTGATATCAGGAAAAATAGATGATATTACAGTAATAAATATTTACGCTCCGCACGGTGATCTGCCTGGTGGCGATAAATACTACTATAAACTTGACTGGTATAAAAAGTTTTTAGAGTATCTCAATGAAAATTATTCACCAGAAGACAAAATTATTGTAGTTGGAGATTTCAATGTGGCACTGGATGATATAGATGTTTATGACCCAGAGCTGCTTGAAGGTGCTATAGGAACAATGCCTGAAGAAAGGGAAGCTTTTAAAGCTATTTTAGAATGGGGATTAATCGATACATTTAGATATCTTTATCCAGATAAACAACAATTTACATGGTGGGATTATATAGGTGGAGCAATCTGGAGAAATGAGGGAATGAGAATTGATTACATTTTATGCACAAAGCCATTACTCCCATATCTGAAAGATGTTGAAGTGGATCTCTGGCCAAGACGAAGAAGAAAACCAACACCATCTGATCACGCCCCGGTTATAGCCACCTTCGACTTAGAATAACAGCTACCAGCTACATCTTATATAAAAATGTAATATAATATTTTCCCATAGAAACACTCAATTTCATTAAAGTATTTTTCAAAGCTGACCGAAATGCTAATAAGGTTTTTTCTACATTAACGTGGGTGGTTAATTACTATGAAAAAAAATTTAATAATCAAAGCAATTGTAAGTATCTCGGTTCTATTGGCTCTAACTTTACAAACTATAGCACAGGAAGATGAAAGTATAGAAACCCTTTTAGAAGAATATCAGGAAGCCTCCCAGCTTTACCACAAGACAAAAGAGGAAGCAGAAGGTCAGGTAATCATATATACACGTGAAGATCTTGATAGAATGCAAGCTTATACACTAAAAGATGTTTTGAAATCGTTAAGATATTTTTCTCTTCAGGATAATAATTTCGGTGATCACGTATTAGTTTATCCATTTCTTTATGACCTTTTAAATACAACGGCAAAACTTTATATCAACAACCACGAAGTTAATACAGTTTATCAGCGTTCAATATTTCCCATATGGGGTGATTTTCCTTTAGATCATGTTGATCATATTGAGATATATTTAGGGGAAACAGCAATCAAGTTTGGTAATGAAACTCCTGGTGTTGTTATTAAAATATTTACAAAAGAACCTTCAAGAGAAAATGCAAGCTATATTAGAGGTTCAATAACAAGCAGAAAAGGATATTCACTTAATTATTATGATGCCAGAGAGTTAGAAAATGGAATGTCTTATATGGTTTTCATACACAGTGCAGAAATAGAAAGGAAAAAATATAGAAATCAGGATGCTAAATTATCCCGCAATAGTTCAAACAAAAATGCTTATCTCCTTTTAAAAAAAGGAAATTTTCAGATTGAATATAACAACTTTTATAAAAGAAACGATAGATTTTTAGGAATGTCCATAGATAATAAACCAGATGCCACACAATATTCTGGACATCATCAGTATATCTCTGCAACAGGGTACTTCCTAAAAGATAAATCTTTACAGATGAACATAGCTTACGACTATATAGTAGAAAAGGATAGTGAAAAAAATAAAGAAGGAATCATAACAATAAACCCATATATACTGGCAAAAGAATGTAAAGAAGAAATAAAACAAAATATTTATAGAATGTTGATAACAAAAAATATCAAATATAAAAATAATGATA
>Ga0256832_1000550_pt1 | contig 24544 bp, 16 predicted proteins | sample 134614metaG_FD_190534 | JGI IMG/M metagenome (GOLD analysis project Ga0256832, IMG submission 190534) | Hydrothermal vent microbial communities from Lau Basin, Pacific Ocean - 134-614 | ecosystem: Environmental > Aquatic > Marine > Hydrothermal vents | place: Pacific Ocean: Lau Basin | collected... | reverse complement strand
GGCAATATGCTGGTCAAGCTCTCTGACCAAACGCCGCTCCATCAGGACAATTTTCTCAAATTGGCAGAGACGGGCTTTTATGATAGCTTGTTATTTCACCGGGTGATCAAGGGCTTTATGATACAGGGCGGCGATCCTTACTCCCGAAGTCAGGCGGGCCGCGTAGGTACCGGAGGGCCGGGTTATACGATTCCTGCCGAGTTCAATACGGACTTGTTGCATTTCAAAGGTGCCGTGGCGGCGGCCCGTACCAACAATCCGCAAAAGCGCTCTTCCGGTTCGCAGTTTTATATCGTACAGGGCAAGCCGGTGACCGATGCGATGTTGGATCGCATCGAACAGATGCGGGGCTTCTCCTATTCGCCGGCACAGCGCAAGCGCTATAAAGAGATGGGCGGGACGCCGCAGCTGGATATGGAGTACACGGTCTTTGGCTATGTCGTCAAGGGGCTGGATGTGATAGACCGGATTGCGGGGGTCCGGACGAACCGGTATGATCGCCCCGTGGAAGATGTTTGGATGGTCGTCAAAGTGGTGAGATAGTGAAGGCCCTGGGTATTGATATTGGTGGGTCATCCGTCAAAGGGGGGATCGTGGATTTGGAGCGCGGTGAGCTGGTCAGTGAGCGCTTCAAGGTCAAGACGGGCGCGATCCCGGCACCGCAGGTGCGCGTCCTGGACGCATTCGAAGAATTGATTCGGCATTTCAAGTGGACCGGGAAAGTAGGCGTGGGCTTTCCGGCGCTGGTGCGGGACCAGGTGATCCGGACGGCGACGAATGTGGACAAGGCCTGGGTAGGCTGTGACATCGGCAAAGTATTCGGCAAACGGGCGGGACTTCGGGTTTATGGCATCAATGACGCGGACGCAGCCGGCTTGGCGGAGGCTGTTTTCGGCAATGGAAGGCGTCATCCGGGTACGGTCTTATTGCTCACGCTGGGCACCGGCATCGGGTCGGCCTTGTTGCGCCAGGGCATACTGGTACCCAACACGGAATTCGGCCACCTGCAATTCAAGGGAGACACCGCGGAGGCGTACTGTTCGGTGCGGACCAAAGACCGGCTCGGTCTCTCCACAAAAAAATGGGCCAAGCGCCTGGATGCGTATTTGCATCATCTCGAATTATTGCTGGCACCGGACCTGATTTTGCTTGGCGGCGGCATCAGCCGCAAGTTTGACAGCTTTGCCCGCTATCTCACAGTGACGACTGAAGTGCGCCCGGCTCAAATGCACAATATCGCGGGTATCGTGGGGGCGGCTATGGTCACCCGGAAGAAGTGGCGCCCGTCGTAAGTGGAATATATACTCGTTACGAACAGGTTTGGGACTTGGGAATATCGAATACCGATTAACGAATGAAGATTTGAGAAGTGGGCACTTCGACTAGCTCAGGGATTCCTTCTAAAATCTCAAATCTGGGCTTCGACAGGCTCAGCCCAGGTGTTCCTGGCTTCGACAAGCGCTTGCCCTGAGCTTGTCGAAGGGCAGCTCAGGTGTTCGATATTCAATCGTCCCAAAACAAATCGCTTTGGGTATAAATCTACGGCCACGGATACACAGGGACGGGAGCGTATTCATTTCCTCTCAATCGAATAGCACTTTTTGAAGTAGAGACTATCATCGGAGCTCCAGCTGTCACATTCGGATGCGGTTTCGGGTATTACAGTCGAAATTACCATTTATTAACCCAAGTGCAACCTAATACCAGAATTCATCCGGCCGGAAGAAATGCGGGTAGTTTTGTTGCCTAAAAAAATGAAACCATGAGGAAGAGCATGTCAGTAATGTTGATGGGCCTGCTGGCCTTGACAGCGCTGCTGTTTGTGGCGTGTAACAAGGATAACCCTGAGCCCAAGCCCAGAGCTGATTGTACCGATTTTACCGTGACTGTTGTGCTCCAGGGGAATGAGTACTTGGTGGCAGTTCCGGCCAATGGGACGGCGCCTTACACCTTTGCCTGGGCAGACGGTAGCACCGATGACAGCCTTCAAATAAATCCTTCCATGGCCGGCACTTTTGCCGTTACAGTGACCAGCGCGGATGGATGTACGGCTTCAGATACATTTGAAATCACTGTTGATCCTTGTGCTGATTTCTATGTATCCATTACCCGGCAGGATTCTATGTTGGTCGCCGAAGCATCTGGCGGTACGCCACCTTACGTGTATTTATGGTCCAACAGCCAGGCGCAAAGTACAATTGTGCCGGGGGCGGATGGTACTTATGGCGTAACTGTCACGGATGCCAATGGCTGTACAGTTGCCGACTCCTATACGTTTGTTGCCGACCCTTGTGCCAATTCAAACCTGACCGTCAGCTTGCAATACAGCTCCAATCCGGCAGGGAATGTGCTCATAGCAATTCCTTCCGGTGGTGTGGCGCCGTACGCTTATTCCTGGAGTAATGATCCAAACAATACGGAAATGTGGTCTCCGGCAAATGAGCCTGGTACCTATGTGGTCGTCATCACCGATGCCAATGGCTGTACAGCTACGGCCTCATACACGGTACCCGCGGGTTGTGATGGTTTTGCAGTAGATATTGTCAGAGACAGCAGTATTACCACCAGTATCCACTTTGATGCAGTGATTTCGTCCGGTACTGCGCCTTTCAGCTATGAGTGGGGAGGATTCGGTAGTGGCACGGAAAGCTACGTGGATATACCTCTGGGTACATCCGGCCCTATTTCGGTTACGGTCACCGATGCGAATGGGTGTATTGCATCGGATAATGACCAATTCTGATAGAAAGATGGCACTTCGTTTTGTTGGTTTAGATACCATGTAATTGTTTAGGTGCTCCTGTTTTTGGCACAAAAACAGGAGCACCTAAACAGTTACAAAATGCTTATCTTATCCCAAAAGTCAAAAGCACCTGAATAATTACTCTTTTCTTGAAATTGCTTTGGAGCAACAATGGAAATTCAAATGATCACATGGAAGTAGCCCATAGTCTAATACAGGCTTGCGTAAGGCAAGAGCGTGCTGCTCAAAAAGAGCTTTACTTAAAATTGTTGCCCTATCTGCGGGCGGTGGCCGACAGATATTTGAAAGATACTTCTTTTACGAAAGACGTGCTGCAGGAAAGCTTCGTCAAAATTTTTCGGAATATTCACAAATATGAGGCCGGCAAAGCGCCACTAAAAAATTGGGCGGCCAGAATTGTCATCAATACCAGTATCAATTACAACGAGCGAGTCGTGGATACGCATACAGAAGAGTTGATTATCGAACTTCACGAAGCCGCTGCCGGCCGGCCGGTGGAGCAATTGCCGGACAGTACCTTGTTGTCCATACTGAAGAAGATGCCCAAGGGCTATTTTGAAGTTTTTAACCTATTTGTGATTGATGGTTATAGCCACAAGGAAATCTCTTCTATGCTTGGTATTTCAGAGGCCCTTTCGCGAAAAAAATTGTCCCGTGCACGAATCTGGCTTCACAAAGCCTACTCACTCTCCCTGACAAACACAAAAAAATAAAAACCATGGAAAAGGAATATAAAAAACGGTTCGAGAAAAGAATAATGGACAACTCCGACTTTGATGTGGATGGCTTGTGGAATGCTATCGCGGAGGATCTGGATAAGGATGCAAAGCCTTCCACTCCGGTCAAAAGCTTCCAAAAGCTATTTAAGTATTTGGGATTAGTATTGATTTTGTTCGTGTTTGGCGGAGTGGGAGTAATGTATCTCTTCAGGTCAAATACCTCCCGCGATCTGATGATTACACCACATAATCTTTACGAGTCCGGTAGTGCGCAAACCACCAAAACGAAAAAGCGAGAAGCAGGGCACCTCGCCAAACAGAAAGTACTCCCCCGGCGTCCCCCGGCTTCCACAGATTCTTCCACGAAAAGCCTGTTTTCGGAAAAGTACATATCGTCCATTAACCGGCCAGGAATACAATCTGTCATCGCGAATACCAACGCGCACCGGACGGTTAGTAATGAAAATCGTTCATCTGCCGTCAGAAAATTAAAAGACGAAACATCGGGTTCGCCCTTTCCAAAATCCCAAAATGCAGACATTTTTGTCACGGACCACAGCCGACCCGTCGCATGGGATACAATACCGGACGCTTTACAATTAATTTCCAGCCTTCCATCCGATCCCGATAAACCAAAATCTCCATCAACATCCGGAAGGCCCTTCCGCAATGAAATGCAAATGCAACAACCAAATCGGCCAACGGTGCCCCCACATCCCCCGGGAGCGCACCTGCCTCCCAAAGCACCCGAGTCAGCAGGTGCTGACAATAGCTCAGTCGAACCACAAAACCGGCTTTCCGAAACTGCGGATTCATCGTGGTCAATAGCCGGCTACCATAACCGTCGAGCGGCGGATACCGATGAATCCTTAGACCAACAGCCGGTCGGCATAAACCAAAACAATAATCCAATTGACTCCTTGGACCAGGGACAGGGCGCCATGCTGGCTATCAATGCTTCCACAACACGAAGTCTTCACTGGACAGTTCGTCCGACGGCCGGTACCAATAAAACCCTTCTCTACTTCAATACCCGAGATGATGTGGCCGGGCTTCGCAACAACCATGAAAAAGGAAGCTGGGGAAGCTTCTATGGGCTTAATATTGGCTTGGCCTGGAAGGATCGTTTTGTTCTGAGTAGCGGATTGGAATATCATATTCTTTGGTCCAGGTTGGATTATACTCAGCAGACGACTTGGATACAGGACAGCGTTCTGCAAGAAGTAGTCCTCAATCTGAATGGCGAGGTGGTCGGTATCACTTATGGCAGCCGAACCCGGTCTGTCACAACGCAAACAATCTGGAATAATCGCTTCCAGATATATCGGGTACCACTTGAAATCGGCTATCAGCACCATCTGAAACACTGGATATTGGGGGCCCAAATGGGAGCCGTCTTCAATTTTACGATATCTCAAAAAGGAAAGACATTTAATCAGGAAAAAGCCATTGCGGACTTCTCCCGGACGGACTCCTTTGCGCCTTTCAAAGCATTTCAAATTGGTTGGCGATTAAGTCCGGTTGTGGGCTATCGCCTGTCCGGTCGTACAACTCTTCTCCTGGAGTCCAAATGGACAGGGTATAAAGGACGCACAGCAGATGTGCAGGAACTGGGGTTTGGTCTGAGTCTCGGTGTAAACTTTTGGTAACTGTTATAGGTGCTCCTGTTTTTAGGGATAAAATAGGCATTTTTGTGCCTACCGAAGCTAAAATTTTCGATGTGTAGCAGCGCTACATGAGAAAATTTTAGCAAAGGTAGGTGCAAAAAGGGCATTTTAGCACAAAAACAGCGGGTACCTAAACAGTTACAACTTTTGAGTGTGTGAGCTCAAAGCAGATGACGGCCAAGGAACAGAGCGAAGCCTGCATCACTGTACATCGTTCCGCATTTACTTGGCTTTGTCCGGAAGTATTGGCCTAACCACTGCCCGGTCATATCACAGGTAAGTATGAGTTGGACGTGGTGGAAATGTTAGGCATATCTGTTGGCTAGGGCAAATAGGTGCGGGGATGCGCAAATTTCGGTTTCGGACGGGCGGATAGCTTACCGTAATCTTTCCGGCTTATCTCCGGCGCCGGCTTCGACCAGCTTGAGAAATTCTTGTTCGTCAATGATCTGCACGGTGCCGAGTTCGCGGGCCTTGCGGAGTTTGGAGCCGGCCTTTTCCCCGACTACGAGGATGTTGAGATGTTTGGAGACTCCGCTCAGGTTTTGGGCACCTGCCTTTTCTGCGAGTTTTTGAGCCTCGGTGCGCGTCATGTGCTGCAGGGTGCCGGTAAAGAGGATGGTCCTGCCGGCGAGGGGGCCGGATGAGATGACGACCGGGCGGTCGTCATCGGTCTGTTTGAGATTGACGCCCAATGCCTCGAACGAGGCCAGGAGCCGGTCGGTGCGGGGCCGGTGGAAAAAGTCATGGATGCTCTGTGCCATGATGGGCCCTACGTCCTTGATGGCGGTAAATTGTTCGATAGTCCACTGTTGCAATTCGCGGAGATGGCCGACGTGGGCGGCGATGGTTTTAGCCGCTTTGAGACCGACGTGGGGGATGCTCAACCCGAACAAGAGCCGGTAGATGGGATTAGTTTTGGACGCCTCGATGGCGCGGCGCAGGTTTTCGACAGACTTGTCGCCGAAGCCGTCGAGTGCGCGGATCTTGTCGTAGGGCAGTTTGTAGATGTCGTCAAAGTCGTGGAGCCACTGCAATTGGTAAAATTTCCGGACTTGAGATTCGCCCATGCCGTCAATATCCATGGCATCCTTGGAGACGAAGTGAATGAGCCGCTGGACGACTTGTTCGGGGCAGTCGTAGTTGGGACACCGCCAGACGGCTTCGCCCTCCTTTTTTACCAGCGGCGTGTGGCAGACGGGGCATTCGGAGGGGAAGCGGATGGGGCGAACGTGGTCATCGCGCAGGTCGGGCAGGGATTTGACGATGTAAGGGATGACTTCGCCGGCCCGCTCAATGATGACTCTGTCGCCGATGCGGATGTCCTTAGAGCGGATGAAGTCTTCATTGTGAAGGGACACTGACGAGATGGTGACGCCGGCCAGTTCGACGGGTGTGACCTTGCCGACGGGCGTGATGGCGCCGAGTTTGCCGACCTGAAACTGTACGTCTTCGAGCGTGGTGACGGCTTGTTTGGCTTTGAACTTGAAGGCAATGGCCCAGCGCGGGTGGTGGGCGGTGGCGCCGCACTTCTCTTGCAGGTCCAGGCGATTGACTTTGATGACCAGGCCGTCTATTTCGTAGGGGTAGGCCTCGCGCCGGGCTTCGGCATCCGCGCAGTATGCGATGACTTCCCGGATGCCGATACAGGTTTTGATAAAGTCATGGGGGACGAGGAAGCCGATATCTGACAAGAAGTGGAGGACTTCGCCATGTGTATCAAAGTACCGGCGGACACCGGTGCCGTTTTGGCCTTCGGCAAAGGTGAGTTGATAGACGATGCAGTCCAGTTTGCGGGCAGCCGTTTCTTTCGGGTCTTTCATGCGCAGGGCGCCGGCGGCGGCGTTGCGGGCGTTGGCGAAGAGGTCAAGGCCCTGTTGTTCACGGTCCCGGTTGAGTTGGGCGAAGTTGTCTTTGCGGATGATGCCTTCGCCGCGCAATTCGGCTTTGGTGATTCCTTTGGCAGAGAAGTGGGCGCGAAGGGGCAGGGAGGTGATGGTCTTGACGTTGTTGGTGATGTCGTCGCCTTCGATGCCGTTGCCGCGGGTGGTGCCGCGCACGAGGATGTTGTTTTCGTAGAGCAGGCCGAGCGAGGAGCCGTCGAATTTGGGCTCAACGATGTATTCGATGGGACCGGCTTCGCCGGTGAGTTTGCGCACCTGGCGGTCAAAGTCGTTGAGGTCGTCCGGATGGTAGCTGTTTTCGAGTGAGAGGAAAGGCGTGAGATGCCTGGCGGTCTTGAAATCGGCGCTGAGGTCGGAACCGATGCGCTGGGTGGGGGAGTCGGGTGTGATCAGTTCGGGGTGCTCACTTTCGATTCGCTGCAAGATTTTGTACAGCCGGTCATAGTCATAGTCGGAGATGACAGGGTCGTTTTTCACGTAGTAGCGCCACTCGTGGTAATGGAGAATACGTCTCAGAGCAGGCAGGTCATCAGGGCCGACGCGGTCGGGATGAGCCAAAAACTTATTGCCGATTTCGATGAGTTGTTTTTCCGGTACGCCTTGATACATGGCAAATGGGTTTAGGGTACAAAAATGCCGCTTTTTGTCTTTCGCCGACTAAAATGTCGGGGAAAACTTGCTTTGTTCAACTCCAAATGGTTTTGTCGTGTGAATAGGTAGGAAAGCAGCTTTGGGCTTGCTTTGCTTCGTCATGCCATGCCTGCCCTGCTTTTCAGGGCTTTGGTCCTGAAAGGCCTCTATATCTTCTTGCCCGTTTCAGGGCAAAAGCCTTAGATATTCATCTCTTCGCTGACAATTTTTTTGTATAACAAAGCCATTCCGAATTAAATAATGACAAATTTCGAATTGGGGGACTCAACGGGGCTATTGGCCACTGACAGACGAGCCGTGGTCCCGGACATTAGGTTTTGCCTTTTTACGAAAATAGTCGTACCTTTGTCGGCCATAAAAAACGGGCACGGGTGGTCAGTCAGCACACGCCCAATTCCCCAAACCAAATACACTGTCAGAATGGAAATCCAGCACTATTTGGAGCACACCTGGCTGAAAGCCGATACGACGCCGGACAAGATCCGTCAGATTTGTCAAGAGGCACTTGATTATGACTTTAAGGGCGTGTGCATCCCGCCCTACTATGTAAAGGAAGCCAAGGCTTTGCTGAAAGATTCGAATGTTAAGGTGGTGACAGTAGTCGGATTTCCAATGGGATATTCCACCACCGCTGCTAAGGTCGAGGAGATCAAGCGGGCCATCAACGACAAAGTGGACGAACTGGATGTTGTCATCAATGTGGCGGCGATCAAATCCGGCAATTGGGACTTTGTGGAGAGTGACGTGGAGCGGATGACGATTGTGGCCCACATGGCAGATAAGCCGCTGAAGCTGATCGCGGAAGTGGGATTCTTGACGGACGAGGAATTGAAGAAGGCCTGCAATGTGGCGACCATGTTTTCGGTGGACTATTTTAAGACTTCCTCGGGCTATACGGGTGTGGACACCACGCCGGAGATGATAGCCAAAATACGTGGGCTGCTGGCTGAAGACGTCAAAATCAAGGCGTCGGGTGGTATTAGAGACTATGCCACGGCTCGCGCCGTTATTGATGCAGGCGCGGATCGCATCGGCAGTTCGTCCTGTATCAAAATCATCGAAGAAGCAAAAGCGACAATGTGAGCGCAAAGTATTTTTGGACAGGTCTCGTTTGGGTGGCGGCCGTGCTTACCGCCCGGGGGCAAATTACCATTCAGGAAGACTATCCCATTGATCAAATGGTAGCCCGCTATGTGTCCTACAATCGGGCGCATCCGTTTGTAGCGGGATGGCGTATCCAGGTATCAGCCTCGACGGAGCGATACAAAGTACAAGCTGATTATGAGCGTTTTACGAGTCTGTTTCCCGGCATACCGGCAGAATGGAGCCATGAGAATCCGTTTTACAAGCTGCGAGCCGGTGCCTATCAGACCAAGCTGGAAGCCCTGGCCGCCGTCCAACCTGTCAAGGCATACTTCAAGATGGCCTTTCCTGCCTATGACAGGCATATACCGGTCAGTGAAATATTGAGGACAAGCGAATAGCACCAAGCACCCCCTCTATATGGCAAAATCGCGGGTAGGCAAACCAGACATGGTATTGACATGGTTGTATTTAACCCTGGTGCTGCTGGGTTGGGTGCTGTACTATTCCGTCACGTACGATCCGGACCGCACGACGTCGGTGTTTGACCTGTCGCAGGGTATTGGGAAAGAGACTCTGTGGGTGGGGCTGGCACTGGTCACCTTTTTTGTGATTCAGATGATGGATGTGCGTATCTGGTCAGGCTTTGCCTTTGTACTCTACGGTATCGGCCTTTTGCTGTTATTGGGCGTATTGTTTTTAGGTACCAATATTAAGGGGGCTACATCGTGGTACAGTTTTGCCGGCATTTCCTTTCAGCCGTCCGAATTTGCCAAATTCGGTACGGCGCTGGCCGTCTCGTCGCTGCTGGCAGGACCTTCAGAAGATATGCGTCAAAGCCGGACGCGCTGGTTGGCTCTGGCGATTATTGCGTTACCAATGCTGTTGATATTGTTACAGCCGGATGCCGGATCGGCTTTGGTGTTTACTTCGTTTTTCATTCTGTTTTATCGCAAGGGCTTGCCTGCGCAGTTGTATGTCATAGGCTTTGTGTTAATAGCTCTTTTCATATTGAGTTTGGTATGGGATACATACGCCCTGAGTTTGGTGATTTTAGGCTTGGGGCTGATGGTAACTGCCAACCGCCAGGATACGGGGCTATTGACAGGCTATGTGCTGCCGGCCGGGGCGCTGTTGCTCGGCTTGTTTTTTCCACACTCCAAATGGGCTGCACTGCCGCTTGCCGCGCTGGTGCTTTGGCGCATTTGGAGCTATCTGGCTACCGGCCATATCAAAAGGTTAATGGCGCATTCGGTCATTGTCGGGCTTGCCTTGGGTGTGGTATTCGGGGCGCGCTTTTTTTACGACCACGTATTGGAACCCCATCAGCAGGAGCGCATCAACGTTTGGCTCAATCCGTCCAAATGTGATCCGCGCGGCTCGCTATACAATGTATTGCAGTCGAAAATGGCCATCGGCTCCGGTGGCCTGATGGGCCGCGGGATGCTCAAAGGGGAATTGACACGGTTGAACTATGTCCCGGAGCAGTCCACGGACTTCATCTTCTGTACCATTGGTGAAGAGCACGGCTTTATCGGCACATCCATCACGATCCTGGTGTATTTATTTTTTGTGCTCCGCTTGCTGTCTTTGGCCGAACGGCAGCGCTTTTCTTTTGCAAAGAATTATGGTTATGCCCTGGCGGGCATATTGTTTTTTCACTTTCTGATCAATATCGGGATGACGATGGGATTGTTTCCCATCATCGGTATCCCGTTGCCGCTGGTCAGCTACGGTGGTACGTCGCTCCTCATGTTTACGATTATGATTGCCGTCATGATCAAGCTGGACGCCAGCTATCATCGCGCCGTGTAGCCGATTAGGCTCATCAACCGGTACAAAAAAGCCTGCCCCGCAGCAAGGAGGCAGGCCATCAAAACAAAACGAAAAACCAATTCTTAAGGCTATTCACGGAGGATAACGTCAAATTCCTTGGTCTTACCACGCCGGTTGACGACTATTTTTAGCTGATCGCCGACATTTGATTCGCCGATGATGCCCATCAATTCAGGTACATCTTTTATCTCCTTTCCGTTGACCTCCACAATGACATCGTCCGGCAAAAGTCCGGCCAGCTGAGCCGGACTGCCCGGGACGACCTCCTGAATATAGGCCCCTTGATGAACTTTCACATGCAGCTCGTCGGCCAGGTCGCTGTCCATGTCGCTTACCTTGACCCCGATACGTCCTCGTCTGGACTTGCCGTATTTGATCAAATCGTCCGCTACGCGCGTGACAATATTGACGGGGATGGCGAAGGAATAGCCCGCATACGCACCGGTAGGCGATGCGATAGCGGTATTGATCCCGATCAGCTCGCCCCGCGTATTGACCAGCGCACCGCCACTGTTGCCCGGATTGACGGCTGCATCTGTCTGGATGTAGGACTCCAGCCCTCCATCTTTGTCGCGCATGTGCAGGCTGCGTCCCTTGGCACTCACAATGCCGGCCGTAACCGTGGAAGTCAACTCAAAGGGATTGCCGACGGCCAATACCCAGTCGCCCACCTGCACATCGTCTGAGTTGCCGATGCGGATGGCCGGCAGGTCATCGGCTTCTATCTTTAATACGGCCAGGTCCGTCTTTTCATCCCTGCCGATCACCGTGGCGCGGTATTTTCTGTTGTCGTACAAGGTCACCTCTACCTCGTCGGCTATATCCACGACGTGGTTGTTGGTGATGATAAAGCCGTCTTTGCGATAAATAACGCCTGAGCCTACGCCGATTTGCGGTACAATGCGCGTGCCGAATGGAAAACCGCGACCAAATAGACCGAAGGGATCAAACTCACTCTGCCTGATGGCCGCCGTCGTCTTGATGTGGACCACCGTTTTCATAGAGTTTTTGGCGGCCTCCCGGAAGTCATTTGGCAGATAGCTCGCCCCGTGATAAGCGGTCAATCGGGCAGACGCCTCCGAAATGTTTTCGGCTTCTTGATTATTGTGGTTGTGACGTGAAGGAGAGAAAAGCAAGACACCACCGAGGACAATGAGCCCTCCAAGGATACCTGACAGTGCATGTCCCAAAAGTCGCGTTCTCATTTTACGTCAAATTTTACGAAAAAATGTAACTGTTTAGGTGCTCCTGTTTTTAGCGCAAAAACAGCGGGGGCCTAAACAGTTACGAAAAAATTAGGTCCCAACGGGCTATTTCCCAACGCTTGCACGGCGTCTCAAGTTTTGGCCACTGACTTTTTAACAGCGCTTTTAACGTTTATTAACAGTTTCTTAAGAAACTGTTTTGGCCGGGTATTTGCATCCAATTTCTGTGTCCCCCGTCAGGCAAAACCGCGACCATGACACACGCTCTACAAGATCAATATTTTATCCGGCCCCGGACCCAACTGGAAGAGACTTTGCTGCGTACGCCGGAGCTGCGCCGGGGGCTTCAATGGGCGCATGCGGCCGTGGGACATCCCGAACCGACAGTCGCTCATCACGTCCGCGCTGTATTGCGCAATGTGGACCGCGCCGCCGTGGACGCACGCGACAGGGAGCGGCTCCGACTGGCGGCCATTGTCCATGACAGTTTCAAATATCTGGCACATCGCCTTGGCCAACCACACGGCTTATTGGCGCGCCGCTTCCTGGAGTCTTACACCGATGACGTGGTTTTGTTGGAATTGGTGGAGTGGCACGACGAAGTCTATCTCGCCTGGCGTCTCGGCTACCATCACAATGATTTTGTACTGGCCCGCCGGCGACTGGATATGGTGATCCGGCGCTTTGGGGATGAGATTTCGTTTTATCACCGGTTTTTCGTTTGTGACACCTTCGCCGGTGACAAAAATCCCAAGGTCGTCCACTGGTTTGAATCCATCCTCGGCATCCTCCAAGTTGAAGTAAGTTGAATGTTGGCACGTTGAAATTGCTTCGCGTTGAATACGCTCCTGCCGGGGCGTGTTGAACTTGCCCCGCACTTACTTGCTTTGCTTGATTTTGGCTTTGGTCCTTCCGCACAGGCTTATCGTATGATGAAGGCCATTTACTCCGCACTAAGGGCAAGTATGTGCGGGACGTTGAATACTTCGTGTTGAATCGCTGTCGCGTTGAATTGCCCCGCACTTACTTGCTTTGCTGGATTTTGGCTTTGGTCCTTCCGCACAGGCTTATCGTATGATGAAGGCCATTTACTCCGCACTAAGGGCAAGTATGTGCGGGACGTTGAATACTTCGTGTTGAATCGCTGTCGCGTTGAATTGCGCTCCTGTCGGAGCGCGTTGAATACTTTGTGTTGAATGGCACCCACCGCTACCCCGTCTCAATCCTATCAACGCGACTTGTGATGAGCTTGTCGAATCAAGCGTTGAACCCGTTTACCTTTGACCCTGGACCTTTGGTCGCTGAGCGATGCCCTGAGTGAAATCGAAGGGCGAAGTCGAAGCGGGACCATCAAACCGTAATTGCGGGCCGTTGAATATTCCGCCGTAACGGTTTAGGTGCTCCTGTTTTAGCACAAAACAGCGGGTGCCTAAACAGTTACAATTCCCTACCTTTGTACTGACAAGCGCCCCACATGTCTCGATTGCACAAACTGCGGAAACAATTACAAACCGAGGTGGATACTGCCTATCTGTACGAGGTTCTCGCCACGAAAGAAAAGAACGAAGATCTCAAAGATATCCTCCGCCAGATGGCACGCATCGAGCTGCGCCATGCCCGGAATATGCTCAAACTCATCAGAGAAGAATCGGGCCGCGACCTATCCCTGCCACCGCCTTCCCGGCGTGTCAAACTCAAAGTTAAACTGGCCGAATGGATCGGCTATGACTTCATCCTGTCCGACTTGCTGACCCTGGAACGAGACCTGTCACAGGCTGTCATCACCGAAAAACTCAAGAAAGGCAAACCACTCGACGGAATGGAAGCCAATCACCTGCGCATCCTGGACAATGTATCCCTGAAATCCGGCCTGACCGGTGACTCTCTCATCAAACTCGAAGGCCGCCACAAGTCCGTCGGAGGCAATGCGCTCCGCGCTGCTGTCCTCGGGGCCAACGATGGCCTGGTGTCCAATATGAGCCTGATCATGGGCGTGGCCGGTGCCATCCAGTCCAATCGCGAGATCGTCATCACCGGCTTTGCCGGCCTGCTGGCCGGTGCCATATCCATGGCCCTGGGCGAGTGGCTGTCCGTGCGCAATTCCCAGGAACTGTTTGACCGCCAAGTGGCCATCGAACTCGAAGAGCTCGAAATGTCACCCGAAGAAGAGATGCTGGAGTTGGCCCTCATCTACCAAGCCAAAGGCATCGAAAAAAACAAGGCGGAAGAGATGGCCCGCGAAGTCTTCAAAGACAAGAAAGTGGCGCTCAACACCCTCGTCAAAGAAGAACTGGGCTTTGACCCCGATGAGCGCAAGGATTCGGCGTGGGAGGCGGCCATCACCTCCTTCCTGCTCTTTACCGCCGGTGCCATCATTCCGCTCATCCCGTTTTTGATCACCTCCGGCCGGTCGGCTATTATTTGGAGTATGGTATGCAGCGTGCTGGGCCTGTTTGCCATCGGTGCGATCATTACCTTATTTACGGGCAAATCGGTCTGGTTTTCCGGTATGCGTCAAGTGGTCTTTGGCCTGGTGGCGGCCGGCATCACTTACGGTATCGGCCGGTGGATAGGTGTTTCCGTACTTGGCTGACCCGGTGCGAGGCGGGGAGAAAAGAAAAGTTTGCCCGGCTGTCGCCGGGCGGGGTGGGGGCGGCGGTGTGTTTGCCACAGTCTTGCCGGCCGCTAAACTGTCACCGGTCGAAACTGTTACATCTGTATGCGAATATCCGTTTTCAGGCGAGCCCACTTCAATGCGGCGCACCGTATCTACAATCCCAAATGGTCGGACGAGGAGAATCGCCGCGTCTTTGGCCCCTGTGCGCATACCAATTTTCACGGCCACAACTACGAGTTGGTGGTCAAGATCACAGGCGAGGTCAATCCAGACACCGGTTATGTCATGGACATCAACAAACTGAAGCAAATCATCAAAACCGAGATCGAGGACCGCTTCGACCACAAAAATCTCAATCTGGACGTACCCGAGATGCAAGGCCTGATACCGACCGCCGAGCACATCTGTTTCACGATATGGAAGATATTGCGCGCTCACATTGACGAAAAGTTGGACTTGTCCGTGCGCCTGTACGAGACGCCGCGCAACTTTGTGGAATATCCGGCATGAGCGGCCGACTGCCTCCAATCGCCGGCGCTATCTGAGGACGGGCGTCCTCAGATAGCGCCGGCAGGGCCTCTACCCATGAGTGGGGCCTGGCGATGCCGGTGACTTTTTCACTCCCGCAAAACAAGGATTTGAGCGGCAAAGCGTTAAGATGCTTATGAGCTTTTTTGTACGAATTACATTCCTGTTGACTGCCTTCTTGCTGACCGGCTGCACCGTCCTGACCGGGCAAAAGAAATTCACTACCCGCAAGACCACGAGTGCCAAGGCGCTGGCTCTCTACAAGTCGGGCACCGAGGCACTCAACCGCCGCGAATACGACAAAGCGCTGACCTATCTGAATCGTGCCTTGCGCAAGGATGCGCGCTTTGTGGATGCCCTCATCCGCATCGGGCAGGTGCACCACCAACTCGAACATTGGGACCAAGCCGAACAGGCCTATCGCCGCGCACTGGACCTGGCCCCCGACTATAAGCCGGTACTCTACCTGTCGCTGGCAGATATCGCCATGGCGCGCCGCCAATACGAACAAGCCATTCGCCTGCTTCAAAAGTACATCCACCATCCCCGGGCCCAAGCAAAGAGAATTGAGATAGCGCGCCGCAAGCTGGCAAACGCGCGTTTCTCCGCGGATGCCATAAAGCATCCGCAACCTTTTCATCCCAAAAACCTGGGCCCGCATATCAATACCAAATGGCCCGAGTACCTGCCGTCTTTCACCGCCGATGAGCAGTTTGTCATCTTCACGCGCCGCGTCAACGGCCAGGAAGACTTTTACATCTCCCGCCGCGATTCCACCGGCCGATTCGGTCCGGCACGCCCGCTTACCGACATCAATACGCCCGAAAATGAAGGCGCCCAGTGCATCTCCTCCGACGGTCGCCATCTGGCGATGACCGTATGCGGGCGCAACCGCACACTCTATGGCAGTTGTGACCTGAATATCACCCACAAACGCCACGGTAAGTGGCAGGCCTTGCGCAATATCGGCGCACCGGTCAACTCACCTTATTGGGACGCCCAGCCCTGCTTCTCCGCCAATGGCGATGCGTTGTATTTCGCCTCCGACCGTCCGGGCGGAAAGGGCAAACGTGATATCTGGGTCTGCTACCGGAAAAAAGACGGCCACTGGAGCACACCGGAAAACCTCGGCGACTCCATCAACACGCCGGGCAACGACCAGGCCCCCTTCATCCATCCCGATGGCCAAACACTCTACTTCATGTCGGACGGCCATCCGGGCATGGGCGGCTCGGATCTCTTTATGAGTCGCCGCCGGCCCGACGGCCAATGGGGCCGGCCCGTCAATCTGGGCTACCCCATCAACGACCGCGGCAATCAGGGCGCCCTGGTCGTCAGCCTGGACGGCAAGACGGGTTATTTTGCCGGGCCGAAAGCATCGGCGCAGCCCGGCGATTATTTTGGCGGGGCCATTGATATCTTCTCATTTGAGATGCCGCCCGCGTTGCGTCCCCGCCCCGTCACTTACGTCAAAGCTGTGGTACTGGATGGGCGGACACAGAGGCCTGTCGCGGGCGCGCGGGTGGAATTGACCGATCTCAAGTCCGGTCATAAGGCCGCCGACTTGGTGACGGACGAGCAAGGCCGTTTCTTGTGCGTGCTGGCGCGGGGACGTTACGGCATGCAGGTGGACAAAGAACAGTACCTGTTTTTTTCCCGCAACTATGTGCTGACGGACGACAACTCGCTGGCCAAGCCCTATACGCTCACCGTACACTTGCAGCCGATACCGGCTGACACGGACAGCCGGCCCGCCGTCACGGTGCTGCGCAACGTCTTTTTCGACAGCGGGTCGGCCACACTCAAGCCGGAGTCCTATTTTGAACTCGCCAAACTTGTCGAATTGTTAAAAGCCAATCCCGGCCTGCGCATCCGCATCAACGGGCACACGGACAATGTGGGATCCGATGCCGACAATCTCCGGCTCTCGGAAGCACGTGCCAAGGCTGTCTATAACTATCTGGTGCGCGAGGGCATCGCTGCCGACCGGCTCGCCTATAAGGGATTCGGCGAATCCCGCCCCATCGCCCCCAACGATACGGAAGAAGGCCGCCGGCTCAACCGCCGCACCGAAGTGGAAACCATCCAAAACATACCAAAGTGAAAATTTTGAACTTTATCGTCCTGCTGCCGGTCCGCTTTTACCGCGCCGCCATATCGCCGCTCATCGGCTCCAACTGCCGCTACCGGCCTACATGCTCGCAATACATGATAGACGCCGTGCAAGAGTGGGGCGCTTTCAAAGGGATTTGGCTCGGTATCAAACGCATCAGTCGCTGTCATCCGCTGGGTGGCCATGGCTGGGATCCGGTTCCCAAGCGCCGGAAGGAGGACGACACACCAGCCTGAAATTTCGTAACCCGTGTGACAAATCAAGATGCAACGATACAAGCAATTTTTACGTTTTGGGAAAAAACAATAACTTTGGGAGTGCTACGCGTGGCGGCCCCTGGTGGCACGCGGAATCATGCCCGTTTTGGCGGCCCGGCTTTTGGTAATAATTGTACTTTTCCGCCCAAAATGGTCATCTAAAACTAAAATTATGAATCAGAAGTTCTTCTCTCTTCTTTTGCTGTTGTGCCCGGTGTGGCTTTTGGCTCAGGCCACGGTGGATGATGCCGCCGCCGACCAGATAGCCCGGGCCTATCTTGTGGACCATGCCAAAGTGTGGCAATTGACGCAGCGGGATATCGGTGATCTCGTTCTCGCGGACCGTGTTTACTCCAAGCACAACGGCGTCTGGTCTTTGTATTACAACCAACGCATACACGGTATTCCCGTCTTTAATGCGATGTACAATGCTTCCGTGCTCCCCACCGGCAAGGTCATCCTGGCCAATAACCGCCTACTACCTCATGCGGAATCCCGGACATCCGCTACCCAGCCCGTCTTACAAGCGCAGGACGCCTTAAAAAAGGTACTTGCGCATTTTGGCCTGCCGACCGAAACCGGGCGTCCCAAAATGATAGAAGGAAACAAATATGTCTTTGACAAGGCCGGCCGATCGGTCATTGATATTCCTGTCCGGCTGGTCTATTTCCCGCAGGGTGAGAAGCTTCGCCTGGCATGGGATGTACTGATTCAGCCTCCGGGCCGGGACGGTTGGTTTATAGAAGTGGATGCTTTGACCGGCGAGCTCTTCCACAAGCAAAATATGACCTTACACTGTCACTTCGAGCCCGGTCAATATCGTCGCGCGGCACCACGCTGCCTTGATGAAGCGGCTGCACCTGCCGCGGCGCCGGCTCAGAGCCAGCTCGGCGACGGCGCCTCTTATCGCGTCTTTCCCTATTCCGTGGAATCGCCGATCTATGGCAGTCAGCAGTTGTTGACCGAACCGTCGGATGCAATGGCCTCGCCGTACGGATGGCACGATGTGGATGGTCAGGATGGCGCCGAATACACCATCACGCGCGGCAACAATGTCCATGCCTATCTGGATCTATCGGACTCCAATGTATCGTCGGGTGATGAGCCGGACGGAGGGCCGAGTTTGACTTTTGACTTCCCGTATGATCCCAATGCGGAGGCTTCTACCATGCGCAAGGCAGCGGTGACCAACCTGTTCTATATGAACAACTTCATGCATGACTTTGTCTTCCACTATGGGATGGACGAAGCGGGTGGCAATTTCCAAGAGCATCACTATACCAATGTGCCTGCCTATAGGGGACATGACTACGTGCTGGCACAGGCACAGGACGGCGGCGGTACCAACAACGCCAACTTTTTTACGCCGCCCGACGGTAGCAATCCCACGATCCAGATGTATGTGTGGGTCGGTCAGGCTGCGCGTTATTTGAATATCACCTCGCCTGCCGGTATCTCCGGCACGTATCGCACCGGTACGGCTGACTTTGGCCCGGAGGTTACTTCCACACCGGTCACCGGGGATCTCATCCTGATGGATGACGGCAGTGCCCAATATCCGACGCTGGGCTGTTCACAAACATCCCAGGATCTGAGCGGCAAGCTGGTGCTGATAGACCGCGGCACATGTTACTTCTCCGAAAAAGCCGTGATGGCCCAGGCAGCCGGTGCCGCCGGCGTCATCATCGTCAATTTTGAAGAAGGCATTCTCAACATGACCTCGGGACCCGGTTATGACGGTTCGCTGACCATCCCGATTGTCTTCATCTCCCAAAGCGATGGCGCTAAAATCAAGAATGCCCTCGCCAATGGTACGGTCACCGGTGCCATTGTCAAGAATCAAACCAATGGCCCGGACTCGCTTGATGCCGACTTTGACAATGGTGTCATCGCGCACGAATACGGACACGGCGTCTCCAATCGCTTGACTGGCGGCCCGCTGAACACAACTTGTCTGTTCAATGATGAGCAGATGGGCGAGGGCTGGAGTGACTTCTTTACACTCGTCACCTCGGCCAAGGCCACCGATGACGGTACGGAGGCGCGCGGCATCGGCAACTATGTCAACGGCGATGGTCCGGATGGTACAGGCATTCGCCGCTACCCCTACTCTACGGATATGAGTATCAACCCGCTCACCTATTACGATGTGCTGAATACCACTGCGCCGCATCCGCTGGGCGAGGTGTGGACGGCCTGCCTGTGGGATTTGTACTGGGCTATGGTGGATAAGTATGGCTTCGATAGTGATATCATGAACGGCACCGGCGGCAACAACAAAGCCATCCAACTGGTCATGGACGGTATGAAGATGCAGGCTTGCGAACCCGGCTTTATTGATGGACGCAACGCCATCCTCGCCGCCGATTCGGCGGACTTCAACGGGGAAAATGCGTGCCTGATATGGGAAGTCTTTGCCCGCCGTGGCCTGGGGTATTCGGCCTCTCAGGGCTCGCCGGATGATCGCAATGACGGCAAAGAAGCCTATGATACACCGTTGTTCTGTAAAACACAATTGGGAATCGAAAAAAGCATGACGCCGGTAATTGATGCCGGTGACACGATTGACGTGACGCTGACCGTCTATAATTTCAGAGGCACGGACGCCCCCGGCGTCGTGGTGACGGATCTCATCCCGGACGGTTGCACATTTGTGGACGGTTCGGCCTCCGTGGCGCCGGATGTCACCGGTCAGACTTTGAGCTTTGATCTGGGTGCGATGGCGGATCAGCAGGTGATGACCATCACCTACAAAATGGCCACCGACCCGAACGCCAAGTCCACATCCCTGTTCTTTGATGACTTTGAAGCGACCGGCGACAAGTGGCTGGCCGATGGCATCTCCGGCGACAATTATTGGGATTGGGAAGCCAGTGACCTGCTCGAATACGCCCACAGCGGCGTGAAGTCCTACTACATCGAAGGCACGGACGGCGAATCCAATCAATATCTGGAGCTGGTGGATCCCGTGCAGGTGTCGGCCACACAACCCATCCTGCGCTTCTATCACGGCTTTGACACCAAGCCCGGCGAGGACGGCGGCATTGTGGAGATTTCCACGGACGACGGCCTGACCTGGCACGACCTGGGCGATCGCTTCTTCCGCGTGCCTTACGTCGGCAAAATCGCCTATTCCACATTCGTCATCCCCAACTTGAAAGCTTTCTGGGGCAAGTCGCCCGGTATTGACCAGAATCCAAAGCAGTACGTGGAGTCCATGGTGGACCTGTCCGACTACATCGGGCAGAGCATCAAACTCCGGTACCACTTCGCCACGGGCAGTTCCACTGATGACGATCCCAGCAAATACTGGATCGTGGATGATGTGGAGGTAATGGACATGCTCAACTACAACAGCGAGGCGTGTGTCACTTCCCACGATGGAGACAGCAATTGTGCCCGGGCCGATGCCAAAGGTACCGTGGTCAACAGCGACCACCTTGTCGGATTTGACGAAGTGGAAGATCCCGTGGTCGCTTTTGATGTCCAGCCCAATCCGGCCACTGACCTGGTCAATGTGCGCATCGGTGCCGCTACCGCGCAGCAAGCGACGCTCCAGGTGACCGGCACCGACGGCAAGATACTGTCTCGTCAGCCGGTCCGCCTGTACGCCGGCACGCAGATTTATCAGCTCTCCGTCAGTGATCTGGCGCCGGGTATGTACTTCGTACAGCTCATTACCGACACGGGCGTCAGCGTACAAAAAGTGGTGAAGAGATAAGGAGGTACGCTTGTTCATTAAATGAGGGCTGCAGGTGCGGATGCATTTGCAGCCCTTTTCTCATCCCGGCGAATGAAAAGACAAGATTTCCCGCTTCGCGGGAATGGGTTTTGGCTGCGGGCATTTGCCGGGCTTGGCCGGAAGGAGGTGAGCGAAGCGGATGAGCCGGGTGACGAGTCGCTGCCGGCAAGGCCTAATCCGTCGTCGTCGCGCGGCCCGGGCGGCGGTGGAGTTTCTCTTTCTCTGCGCGGAAGTCCAGTTCGGGATGCGCCTGTTCCAGAGCGGCGATTTGTTGCAGTGTGCGCTCCACAAACAGCACGTCGCTGTCGCTGCCCGGATGGAAGGGACGATGCGCAACCGCCTTGAGGACGGCCTCTATCTGTTTGATGAGCGCAGGCGTGCGCTCATCAAAAAAGGCCTGGCCGAAACGCTCGAAGATGTAGTGGACGGCCGTCTGGTTGGGATGTGCGTAGTCGTCGGCATAGAAGCGGTAGTCGCGCAGCTCGTCCATCATGATTTCGTAGGAAGGGAAGTATTCCACGTTGTCAAATGTAGCCTCCAACTCGGCGGCGGCCAGCAGGAGCGCTGCCTTGCTTCGCTGATTCTCCACAAAACCGTCCCGGACGTGGCGCACCGGACTGACCGTGAGCACGATCTGCAATTCCGGATTGAAGAATGTCAGTCGCTCGAAGATATCCCCCAGACGCTTCGCGATTTGTGCAGGCGCCGCCCGGCGCTGCACGAAGTCGCTCGCAGGGAATTTGTGACAATTGGCCACGATGCGTTGGTCTTCCTTGCGGACGTAATAGCGTGCCGTGCCCAGACTCACGAACAAAAACCGGGCTTCTCGCAGAAAGTCGTGAGCCTCGGCCATGGATTCGTTGATTTGGTGCAGGACCGTCTCGCTGTCGGGCCCCGAAAACCGGCTGTGGTGGTCGAAGCTAACCCATAAGCCGGAACGGCTTATCAACTCATCTTCTGTGTAATATTCGGTGTCCAGGATGCGCTCCAGGCTTTGCACCAGCGGGTAAGGGTGGTACACAATGCCGAAGGGATTTTGTAAGACATTGAATTTGTAGCGTGCCAGCTTGCGGCCGATGTGTTCGGTAAAGCAAGATCCCATCAGTATCACGGGGTCGCGGTGGCTGATTTTGTGAGCACTCGGCGGGACGGGGACGATATGGCGAAAGACTTTCATGTGGTGAGAGATTCAGGCTTTGGCGTTGAGGTCGAGCCGGACGGTCTGTCCGAGTTTGGGGATGGTGATGTGGCGGAAGCCGTATTCGGTCAGGAAGTCGCGGAAATTTTGCTGGACGTCATAGGTGCCGTGGACGAGAAAGAGTTCTTTGGCGTGTCGCTGGTTGGAGAGGAAGTCCAGCATTTCGTTTTTGTCGCCGTGAGCGGAGAAGGAGTCCATGACTTCTACTCTGGCGCGCACTTTTTTGATTTCACCGAACAGAAAAAGCTCGGGTGCGCCATCCCGGAGCGCTCTGCCCGGCGTGCCTTCGGCGCAGTATCCGATGATGAGAAAGGTCGCATTGGGCTTGTCAATATTGTTGTAGAGGTGGTGTTTGACACGGCCGGCGTTCATCATGCCGGCGGCACTGATGATGATCATCGGGCCTTTCATGTCGTTGAGTTTTTTGGAGTTTTCGACGGACCGGATGTAGTGCAGGTTGCGGAATCCGAAGGCGTTTTTGTCGGTGAGCAGGTATTCGGTCAGGTCTTTGTCGTAGCACTCGGGATGGATGCCGAATACTTCCGTGGCGCTGACGGCCAGCGGGCTGTCCACGAATACGGGGATGCGTGGCAGTCGTCCGGCGGATTCCAGGCGGTCGAGGAGATAGACGATTTCCTGGGTGCGACCCACGCTGAAAGCGGGGATGATGAGTTTGCCCTTGCGCTGGACACAGGCTTCTTTGATGATGCGCAGGAGCCGCTCGCTTTCGCCGGGTTGTTGTTCGTGGACGCGGTCTCCGTAAGTGGACTCCGAGATGACAAAGTCTGCTTTGGGCATTTGTTGGGGATCGCGCAGGATGGGGCGGTGGGGCCGTCCGATATCACCGGTAAAGCCGATGGTATAGGTCTTTTTGTCTTCACGGATGCGCAGGGTCACGTTGGCACTGCCCAGGATATGGCCGGCATCGTGGAATACGACATCTACGTCGGGATGGACGGGGAACCATTGGTTGTAGCCGGTGGTCTGGAACAGGTCCATGGTGGGTTTGACGTGTTTGGGCCGGTACAGGGGTTTTCGGTTGGGTTCTTTACCGTAGCGTCGGCGCCACTTGTTGGCATATTCGGCGTCGCGCTCTTGAATTTTGGCGGCATCCAGGAGCATGATGGCGCACAGGCTTCTGGTGGCGTGGGTGGCGTAGATGGGGCCTTTGAATCCGTCTTTGACGAGTTGGGGCAGGCGGCCGGAGTGGTCAATGTGTGCGTGAGAGAGGATGACCATATCCAGTTCTTCGGGCTTGAAGAGCCAGCGCGTGTTGAATTCGCGCATATACCTGGCATTGCCCTGATACAGGCCGCAGTCCAGCAGGATTTTGAGTCCGTTTTTGAGTTTGATCAGGTGGGCACTGCCGGTGACTTCGCGTGCCGCTCCGCAAAATTTTATTTCCATATCCTGGCTTTGGGCAAAGTTCCGCATTTCCTGCAAACGGAGTATGGAAAAATAGCGCTCTTGTTGTGGGGGGCTATCGGTGCCGCCGGGGTCGTGTGCCTTTTGCCGTGGACCTTTTTCGCACCGGTCATTTGCATATTGTTGGAAAAGGTGATATATTTGGCGCATAGATTTTTTGGAATACGACCACACGCCTGAAAATCTGTGCCACTCGCCGGCGGTTGGGGGGTGTTCTGCGAACTACAATGTACACTTTGACTGGAGCGAATTTGCCGTAGGCGCGTACCAAGACGTGCGCATTGAAATTGCCGATAAATCCGGCAGTTTGGTTACGGTATTGCACCCCGGCAAAGGCGTCAGTGAAATGGAGCGGACGACAGAAAAGGTGACGGGAAGTGCTTGTTATTACCGGTTGCTCATCGGTGGGCAAGAGGTGGACAGTTGTTGATAAACACTCAACGCTTGCTTCGACAGGCGCTCGCACTGAGCGATGCCCTGCGGTCACTGTGGTCACTGAGCTCGTCGAAGTGAGCGCCGCACTAAGTGCTATGGTGAGCGGTGCGGTGAGCCTGTCGAAGGACCTGCCGAAGTGCAGCACAAGTCGCGGTTGAATGCTTCGCGTTGAATGCTTGCCCGTTTGTAAATGTTCAGGCACTCCTGTTTTTTAGGGATAAAATAGGCATTTTCAATTCTCCATTTACAATTCAACAAGGGCATTTTCTCACATATACAAGGGATACCTAAACTGGACTTTACTACTTTCCAAAAAAAAAGAAATCCCGAAGGATTGCTACTTTAGCAAAAAAATTAAAACAAATGATAAAGCTACCTTCAGGATTTCAGGCCGCAATAT
>Ga0256832_1000549_pt1 | contig 24571 bp, 22 predicted proteins | sample 134614metaG_FD_190534 | JGI IMG/M metagenome (GOLD analysis project Ga0256832, IMG submission 190534) | Hydrothermal vent microbial communities from Lau Basin, Pacific Ocean - 134-614 | ecosystem: Environmental > Aquatic > Marine > Hydrothermal vents | place: Pacific Ocean: Lau Basin | collected... | reverse complement strand
TCACCAACAGAAAAATTATAACCAGTTCACACCCCAGCAGGAGCCAGTGCAGATCGTAGACTTTGGCTTCAGAAGCGGTGATGCCTCGATGTTCCAGAAGTTTGTAAAAAAGCCAGGAGGCGGCCATACCGAGGAGGTATCCGATCTGTTTGGCGCTGTCGACCCGGCGGAGCAGTTCGTCGTCGTCCAGAGCCAGGGTCTCGGCCCGCACCAGGTAGCTGCCGAAGGAAAATGTCAGCTGATAGCCCGCGTAGACCAGCATGGCCGTCAGCCAGGTATAGGGTGCGGCCAGAAACCAGAGCACCATTCCCAGGACTACCAGCTCCACCAGCAGGGAGATACGGAAAAACCAGGGCAGAGTCATGATCCGGCCGTAGAACTGGGCGATGGCCAGCATCGCCAGGGCCAGTGCGATCCCTCCCAGGGAGTAGACCGAGGGATCCAGGGGTTTGTAGATGACGAAGATCGTTCCGACGCTGAGCCCCAGAAAGAGGGAGTTGAAGAGTTTGTATCCGATATAGGAGCGCGGAAAAAGACGCCATCCTTCAGGACGTATGGCTCTGGTGTCCATCAATCGTTCCTCGGATTATCAATCAACAAATTCATCTAAAACCCAACATCCAAAATCTAAAATCCTCTTAAAACTTGTACTCCACTTTACCATAGATGGAGCGCCCTTCGGTGCTGTAGCCATAGGCGGTCTCATAATCTTCGTCGAAGATGTTGTGGGCCTGGAGTGAAAGGGTAAAGTTCTTTCCGATCTGCTGAGTGTAGTTCAGGTTGACCACGGTGTAGTCTTTGAGAGTGACATCACCCATGTACAACCACCCCACCCACTTTTGGACGGTCCGTTTCCCGACATATTGCAGATCGGCACCGAGATGGATGTCGGGAGTGAGGTCATAGCCCAGAAAAAGATTGAAACTGTTTCGCGGACGCTGGTAGAGCGGTTTGCCAGCTTTGTCCTCGGTATCGAAAAGATGGGTATAGTTGGCCGAGAGGGTCAGGGGGAGTGTTCCCAGGTCCCACTCACTGCCGATCTCCATCCCAGAGATCGCATAGCTGCGATCGTCGTTGGTATAGACCGGCGGCCACCCTCCGGCGGTAATGATCTCATCGCTGATCCGATTATGGAAATAGGTGAGACTGAGAAGCTTCTTGTATCCGATCGTCAGTTCATAGCCCCGCGTATATTCGGGCTTAAGGGTCGTTCCGGGTTTGGGACGGGAGGCGTTGTAGATGCTGGGGGCTTTGTAGGCGCTGTAGAGATTGGCCGCGGTGAACAGCCCCGGAAGCAGGTTGCATTGGCGTTTGAGCCCGAACCGGTAGGTGGCCTTGTTGTCGAAAGTACTGAAGTCGTCGTAGCGCAGGGTCGCATTAAAAATCGTACGGGCTCCGAGCAGATCGTCCCAGATGTAGCGGTAACTGCCGTAGATCGCCCGGTTGTCGTAGTTGGCCTCGACAGGGTTCCAGGTGGAAGAGCCTTCGTAGCGGTTGTACTCTACGCCACCGCTGATCTGCTGGTGTTCGTCGATCCGATAGGCGGCGTTCAATGTCGCCCGGGTGGCTGTCCCGTCGTAAGTGCTGGCTCCCCAGAGGGAGTCGTTGTACTGGCGGGAGTAGTTATTGATACTGAAGAGTGCATCTACTGAGAGTCTTCCGTCGTCATAGTGATAGTCCAGACCCATCAGGTCGTTGGAAAAGGTCCCGTCACTTTTGTCATCGGGGTCACTGTGGCCATCGTAATCGAAATCCGCCGAAATTTTGTGGTAGAAAATCCCCAGGGTGCTTTCGGGTGAGATATTGAGCCTTCCCTTGAAGTCCAGGGTATCGTTGGTATAGCCGTCACCCTCGGCGTTGCGGGGCAGGAGGGAAGAGAATCCGCCGGTCCTGAAGTGGTCACCGCTGAGGATGAAGTTCCCCGCCTCACCGGAGGCGGAGAGGGTGATCCCGGCCGATCGGGTATCGTAGGAGCCGTAGCCGCCCCGCAAGGAGACATGCCCTCCCGGAGCGGCGGATTTGGTGATGATGTTGACGACCCCCGCCACCGCGTCGGTCCCCCAAAGTCCGCTCTGGGCTCCTTTGACGATCTCGATCCGGCTGACATCATCCAGTAGAATGTGTTCCAGAGGATAGGAGAAGCTGAGGTCGTTGGGATCCTTCATGGGAACCCCGTCGATCATGATCAGGACATTCCCCCGTTTCATCCCCCTGAGGTAGAGCGAGCGACTCTGTCCCGGACCGCCGTTCCCGGAGAGGAAAAAGCCGCTGACACGGCTCAGGGCATCGGACAAGGTCCGATAACCCCGCTTTTGGATCTCTTCGGCGGTGATGACGGTGACATTGGCGGTCGTGTTCCTGAGAGGTTCGCTGACCCGGTCCGGGGTGACAGTGATGGTTCCCAGTTCTTCGAGATCGGCGGCGGTGCTGTCGTCCGGTGCCGCCTGGAGTGTTCCGGCCAGCAGTGTAGCGGTCAGCAGAGAGATGTGTCGTCGGTTCATAGAGTTCCTTTTTTCGTGTTAAGTGCTATGTGTTACGTGTTAAGAATTGAGATAGAGTTGATTGGCAGTCGAATCTGAGCGCTTTGCGCTCAAGGCTTAACGCTCAGAAGGCGGGGAGGTTTTGTATTCGTGGTAGAGGTGGGGGCGATCCTGGTGCCGGTAGCGGCTCTCGATGCTGCACAACCGATGCAGGGTCGAATGCATCGCGATAGTGGCGAGAGAAAAGTAGCGTCGGCTGTGGCCCCGGAGATGTTTCATGCGTGGATTCTACCCAAGAGTGACTTGCAGAAGCATGAGGAGCTTTTCAAGTCCTGCCGACAGAATGTCCAACAAAAAAGACCGAATTCCAAAGATCGTTTAGGGAAAATCCAAGAGGAGATCTGCATGAAAAAGGCGTGTTTGGTCCTTGAACTTCTCAAAAGAAATTTGGAAGTCTTCGTGGATATCGTCAGTCTGCATACCCGCGTTGCTCTGTTGCGCCGGGAGCTGGAGGGAGCGGTTCTTGTGGGGTGGTTGGGCCTAGACGATGGTGGTGCCCGTGATCGGCTACGGCTTGAGCTCCACCCACCCGATGGCCGGTTCGACGAAAGCGATGTAGAGGAGATTGCTGCCTGGGATTTTGGCCAGGGCGGTGGCCTGATGGAGTCCGACGTCGCGGTAGAGGATTTTTGGGCTTTTTTTCTCGGTATCGAGGCAGACAACCCCTTTGTCGGTAGCGTAGCAGATGGTGTGGATTTTCGGGTAAGCAGCGAGATCGTAGATATGGCCATCAACGTTGAAATCGCCCACCGGAGAGAGTTTGCCGCTTTGGGAGAGATGGAGCATCTCTACTTTGCCGCTGATGATGTAAAGATTGTTCTCCTCATCGGTATGGAGGCCGCTGATGCCAAAGCGGGTGGAAGGAGTATACCGCTCTCTGACAAGCCTCAGGCGCGTATCGTAGATGAGCACCTCATGGCGGCTACCTGATGGGGCTATGGCGAGAAAGGCGCCTTGATTGAGCGGCACCATATCTCCGGGGCCGGTGGGGGAGTTGAGCGTGGAGTTTTTGTGCTCCGCGAGGCTGTCGACGGGCCAGATGTGCAGCGTGTCGTCGTAAAGGTAGAGCTCTTTGTCATCGGCGCTGACGGCGACGGCGACATTTCTGATCCCTCTGAGGGCGGTGAGGAGTTTGGGGTGGGCTTTGTCGCTGATATCCACCTCGTAGAGGCCATGTTCCGTATCAACCACATAGGCGCGGGTCTGGGCGTTGTTGACAACGACCCGATAGGCTGCGTCGTAATACTCCGGTGTTCCGTGGCGCGGGATACCGCCCTGGGCGACGCGAATCAGGTGACGGGTGATAATCAGCTTCGAGGCGGTGCGCAAGAGATTGGAGAGAAGCTTCACCGAACCGTCGGGGAGTCGTTGGAATATTTTAAATCCCGTCGAGCCGGTGGCCGCGTAGAGGTATTTACCATCAGGAGAGGCGACCATATCCCATAAACGTGCTCCGAGAAATTCCGTCGTAGGCACGGTTTGAATGGGGGCGTTTTGGGGTGTTTTGAGCTCCAGGTGAGTCTGGGTGGGCAAGGTATCGCCCAAGTGCCGGGGGACGGCCGTCACAGGCGGGAGACTGCGCTTTTTGGTCGCGGTGCGGTGGAGGGTGGGATCGCTCAGATCGGCATCAAGACGCCCCTGGCTGTCGACTTTGACCAACCAAGGCTCGTGAATCTCCGTATCGACCGCCAGGAGAAAGCCCCCGTCAAAAGCGGGGACGATCTTTTGGGGATGCAAGCGCACTCCGGGCAGGGCGTAGCGGTGTCTGGAAGCCAGCGTACCGTCGTCGTTGACCCGCGCGATGAACATTTCCCCCTTTTTCATATAGGTGGCGATGTAGCCTTGCTTATCTTCGGCGATGGCATAGGTGAAGAGATCCCGGGTATCGTTGATGTGAAGCTTCTTTCGGGCGATGAGGTTGCCTTGGGCGTCGAAAACTATCCATTGCACGCCCGGCTCGGCCATGACGATGAAGCCCCCCTCTTTGGCGGGGTAGAGGACCCGGGGGTAGAGGCGACCCAGATCGATCTTTTTGTAGCTAAGTATCTTCCCTTTTGGGGTAAAAATAACCAGAGCGAGCCGCCCCTCTCTGTCCGTGCCCTGGGCGGCGAAATCGCCCCCTTTCAGACGGGTGATGTGGCGAAGCGTCAGGGAAAAGAGCCGCTCCGAATAGGGCACCATATTGCCGACGGCGTCTCGGTGTTTGCCCACTTGGGCTATGTATTGGCTCTTGTCGACTATTTGTGTCCATAGCGGTTTGCCGTCGCTGTCGTAGCGGACGATTTTGGGGCCGCGCACCCCGATAAATCCGCCCTGATATCCCACAATCTGCTTAAACCCTTCGGGAACTTTATGGAGGATTTTAAAGGCGGTATCGAGATAATCGGTTTCTCCTTTTTGATCGGAAGCGTACAGCGAGACGATGGCTCCACCCCCGCTGCGCTTCGCCAACGACACATAGACCCCATGGGCGAGTTTGCGACTCTGGAGCACGCGACCCGAAGCGGAGATCTCCGCGACGTAGATCTTGTCGTAGCGCGTGCGTCCGGCGATGAGGTAGCTCTCATTGTCGGTGCGGATCAGATCGTCGATGGACTTGAGCGCATCGGTGCTGAAGGCGATATTTTTGAAGCGGGAGCTTGGGCGACTTTTGTGGGAGGCAGCGGCAGGGGGCGCGATCGCTTTGGAGGTAGAGCGCAGCAGCAGGGTATCGTAGAGCACTGCCACCGCCAGCACCGCCACCAGGAGCGTCAAAAGCACCAGCAGGCGCCGGTGGCGCCGGTGCCAGGCCATGAGTTCCTTTTTAGGGAGAGGTTCCTCGGGGAGGCGGTACTGGGAGCCGCAGTGGTTGCAGCGGTAAAAAGGGGGATCGACGGTCACGTCCGTCGAACCGCAGGAGTGGCAGACGAGGCGTTGGGGTTCGGGCATATGCTTCCTTTGGGTATCTTGGATGAAATTATACATGTATCGGGGAGAAATGGCGGTTTGCTTCGTGAGGGTTGCCTGTTGGAAAAAAAAGTCTCTTGAGGTAGTTCCCTGATGCGGTAATAAAGTCATGGTGAAGGTTGATTCGCCGGATCTCAAAGGCCTTTGAGATATAATTTCCTGAAAAACAATGCAGGAGTATATATGGCAATCGAGACCGTTACAAGCACGGAAGCATTTAAATCCCTGGTCGAGGAGATCAAGTCCCAGGAGGGGTACCGGGAGCCCGTCGCCTTCGGAATCGCCCGGGTGGACCGGGGGCAGAAGAATGCCGACAAGGTGCTGCAGGCCAACTACGCTGTCGTCAACTGGCGGGAGAACTACGGTTCCGCCGCGATCTTCATCCGGGCCCTTCAGGAGGCGCGGATCGAGGTGGATTTCAGCGGCAGCGAGTTCGTCGCGACCCTGAGTGACGAATTCGTCGCCAACGCTATGGCGGCCTTCGCCCCTTATGTGGCCGAAGCGGTGGGGGATGCCCATCGCAACGTCCAGGTGGTCAAGGTCCTCTCGGCGATGGAGGATATCGGCAAGGATTTCCGCATCACCTTCCTCTTCGAAGACGAGGCCCCCAAGAGTGTGGAGGCGGTCTATCTCAAACTCTACGCCCTCTCTCTGGGCAAGGCGCCTCTGCGCGGCGTCAATCTCAACGGTGCCTTCGGAGTGCTGAGCAACGTCGCCTGGGTGGGGAACAAGCCCTATGAGCTGGATTATCTCCGGGAGAACGAGATCGAGATGAAGCTCCACGGCACCTTCCCCAACATCGACAGTGTGGACAAATTCCCCCGCTATCTCCAGCATGTCATCCCCGCCGACAATACCCGGATCCTGGACAGCTCCAAGGTCCGCATGGGAGCCCAGCTGGCTCCCGGCACCACCGTCATGCCCGGTGCCAGCTACATCAACTTCAACGCCGGGACCCTTGGGCCCGTCATGGTGGAAGGACGGATCTCCTCTTCGGCGGTGGTCGGCAGCGGTTCCGATGTGGGCGGGGGTGCGAGTATCCTGGGGGTCCTCTCCGGCACCGACGGCAACCCCATCAGTATCGGAGAGAATACTCTGCTGGGAGCCAATTCTGTCACCGGCATCCCTCTGGGGGACGGTTGTATCGTCGATGCGGGCATCGCGATCCTGGCCGGGACCAAGATCCGTATCGACGAGGATCAGCTGTCCAGGATCAAAGCGGCCAACCCCGAAGCGGATTTGGAGGACAAAACGGTCTTCAAAGGAGCGGAGCTCCAGGGGCTCAACGGTGTCCATTATCGCCAGGACTCTCTCACCGGTGAGCTGATCGCCCGCCGGAGTACCCGGGAGGTCAAGCTCAATGAGGAACTGCATTGATCGAAGCGGAGCTTCGATCAAATGAGGAATGAGGAATGATGAATGAGGAATTGCGGGGCGCCGCTTTGCGGCGCAATGAGATGGAGGCGGGACTTCAGGCCCGTACTTGGGATGCGTAAATCATGAACGGTGAACTGGATCTGAACGAGCGGGTCTTTCTCCTGGGGGTGCTGACCCAGAAGGAGGGGGAGACGATCCGGGATCTGATCCTGGCCCTGGCCAACACCGGAATGTTCACTCCCAAAGAGGGCAAACGTATCCGCAAAGAGCTCGAAGCCGGAGGATATCTCCTGGAGGGGAAACTCACCGTCAAAGGAATGATCGAGGCCAAGAGAGCCGAAGAGGAGTTCAAACTGTGAGAATCGACAAGTGGCTCAGCAGCGTCAATGTGGTCAAGCGCCGGACCATCGCCCAGGATATGGTCAAGAGCGGTGTTGTCTTCATCAACGGGGTCAAGGCCAAGCCTTCCAAAGAGGTCAAAGTAGGCGACCGCATCACCATCGAATACCTCAAGGGGCCCCGGGAGTACGAGGTCCTGGCGATCCCGGCGACCAAGACGATCCCCAAGAGCAAAAAAGAGGAATACGTTCGTGAGCTTTGAGAGCTCACGGATTGAGAATTGAGAATGGAGAATTGAGAATGGAAAATGTATCCCAGGTCAAAAAGGCATTCGAGCGGCTCTTTGCTAACGAGATGAGTGAGCAGGAGGCGAGGGATTTTCTGGTCTCTCTCTATGAAAAAGGGGAGAGCCCCGAGGAGATCGCGGCGGCGGCGGAGGTGATGCGTGAGCATTCGGTGAAGCTGCCGGTCCCGGAGGAACTGAGGGGAAAACTGGTGGATGTGGTCGGTACCGGCGGGGATAAGAGCGGGAGTTTCAATATCTCCACCACGGTGGCACTTCTGCTGGCTGCTTCGGGCTCCTACGTGGCCAAGCACGGCAACCGCTCCATCACCAGCAAGTCAGGCTCTGCCGATCTACTGGAGGCTCTGGGTATGCGGCTGGATCTGGATCCCGAGCGGCAGGTGAAGCTGTTGGAGGAGACGGGCTTCACCTTCATCTTTGCCATTCACCACCATCCGGCGATGAAACACATCATGCCCGTCAGAAAATCCCTGGACCACCGTACCATCTTCAATATCCTGGGACCGCTGACCAACCCGGCGGGAGCCCGGAAATACCTGATGGGGGTCTTCAGCCCCGATTTCGTCCACTCGATGGCCGAAGCGCTGCTGGATCTCGATGCCGAGCGGGCCTATGTGGTCAGCAGCGAAGACGGAATGGACGAGATCTCCCTGGCAGCGCCGACCCGTTTCGCCTACGTCGAAGCCGGCCGGGTCAGCGAAGGGGTGATCGAGCCGGAGGTCCACGGTTTCAAGCGGGCGCCCAAAGAGGCGATTCTGGGAGGAGACGCCGTGGCCAACGCCGCCATTACCCGGGCAGTTCTCAGCGGGGAGGAGCAGGGCCCCAAGCGGGAGGTGGTTCTGCTCAACGGCGCCTACGCCCTCTTTGTCGACGGGCGGGCGAGGGATATCCCCGAAGCGATCGAGATCCTCAGTGAGACGATCGACAGCGGCAAGGCGGCGAAGCATCTGGAGGAGATCGTTCGGGTCTCCAATGCGCTGTAAATAACGAGTAACTAGAAACTAGCAACTAGTAACCGATTCACCTTTTTTTCAAACGACAAAGAGGGGTGAACCCCCGTTCTAACGACAACTAGCGACCAGAGACTATCGACTAGCGACTACCATAAGCAAGGAAACTCAATGCACTCCTCAACCCCTTCAAACGACAAACGACAAACGACAAACGACGTTATCGAGATCGAAGCCGGGTTGGAGGAACTTCCAGAAGTCGTTGAGGCTATCGAGCGTCTCATACCGAACGATGCCGTCATCTCCCTGAAGGGGGACCTGGCGGCGGGCAAAACGACGCTGGTCCAGGCCATCGCCCAAGCGGCGAGTTCGACAAGTGCCGTCACCTCCCCGACCTTTTCTCTCCAGCACAGCTATGGTGACGGGCTTTACCACTACGATCTTTACCGGACCGGTTTTGAGGAGCTGGGCCGGTTGGGATTGCTGGAGGAGTTCGAGAAGCCGGGACGCCATCTGGTGGAGTGGATGGATGAGGGGCTCAAAGCCTTCTTAGCCGCCGCCGGGTATAATCTCTGGCAAGTGACGATCATCCCGGAGGGAGAGCGTCGAATCTACCGAATCGAGCCGCTGAATGCATAGACTTCGAGCTACCGGCCTGAGCAAGGTCATCAAAAAAAAGACCATTGTCCGCGGGATCTCTCTGGAGGTCAAAAGCGGTGAGATCGTGGGACTCTTGGGTCCCAACGGCGCGGGAAAGACCACCAGCTTCTACATGATCTGCGGACTCACCGACGCCACCGAAGGGCAGGTGGAGCTGGACGGACGGGACCTGACCCCCTATCCCCTGAGTGTCCGGGCGAGGATCGGGATCGGCTATCTGCCCCAGGAGTCGAGCATCTTCAAGGATCTCAGTGTGGAGGAGAATCTCTGGATCGCCGCGGAAGCTACGCCGATGGATAGGGAGAGATCCCGCAAACGGATCGACGAGCTGCTGGAGCTTTTCAACGTGGAGCCGATCCGGGACCGGCTGGGCTTTCGGCTCAGCGGAGGGGAACGCCGCCGGGTGGAGATCGCCCGGGCGCTGGTGGGCAAACCGAAGTTCCTGCTGCTCGACGAACCTTTCGCCGGAGTGGATCCCATCGCCGTACTGGATATCCAGGGAATCATCCGGCAGCTGCGGGATCTGGGGATCGGAATCCTCATCACCGATCACAATGTCCGCGAGACCCTGGGGATCTGTGAACGTGCCTATGTGATGCGTTCCGGGGAGATGCTGGCCCAGGGCAGCAGTGAAGAGATCGCGGAGAATCCGGAGGTACGTAAGCACTATCTGGGGGAGGAGTTTACGCTTTGATATCCTTTTGACGCGGAATAGTCATTCTCTGGGGACAGAATTTTACTCCGGCGGCTCGTATCGCTGTATCATTTGCCTTCTTTTCTGCTATGGCTTTACCGGAGTGCAGTCGAGTTGGACTAGTTGTTCCTCTCCCTCTTTCACTTCCACCTTTCCTTCCAGTTTCCGACCGTTGCAGCTCCCTTTGAGGAGGTATTCCCCTATCGGCAGACGATAGTTACAGCTTTTTTCAGGTGATGTGATACACCACGCCATCTCCGACATTTCATCTGCTTCTCCATTAACGATGGGGTAGAGATAGACCGAGCTTTTGGTTCTTTGTCCTTGATTCAGCGCTTCGATCCTGAGCTTTCCGTCTTTGAGATAGAAGAGGATCCGGTTCTCTCCCGGTTTGATAGTGACATTCTTTTCGTAACTCTGGGGATGGGAACTTTTCGGATAACTTACTTTGACGGTTGCCTTTCCGCTATGCAGGGCGACCGTCGGTTGATGATCCAGAGGATCGTCATCGGCATAGATACTTTTGCCATCCTGCCGGACCCACCAATGGACCCCCGACACACCGACCGTCTTCACCGAGGATCCTCGATCTGACTCATAGAGGGCGACTAGTTTCGCTTTGGCCGGTTCTTTGCGTATGACCTTCGGCCGGGTGGGGAGGACCGTGACCTTTGTCACTTTTTTGGCTACCTGTCGTATCGCCTTGTTGAGGGCGGCGGCGTTTCGGGCCGAGAAGTATTCACCACCGGTGGAATGGGCGATACAGGCCAGCTGCCGATCCGTCGCCCGATCGACATGAAAACCGATAACGTGGGCGACGAAATTGATCCCCATACTTTTGAGCTCTTTGGCGACACGACAGGGATCGGCGTCGCAGCTCTCCTTTCCGTCACTGATCAGAATGATCGTAGCGGGATCTTCGCTGCCGCGTAATCTTTCGGCGACCTGGCGCAAGCTCCGGGCAATAGGGGTTTTTCCTTTGGGCTGAATGTTGTCGACGGTACGCATCATTCGCTGTCGGTCGAGGGGGGCGATGGGAATCAGGGTCTGTATATCGTTGCAGTCCCCTTTGCTTCGGTGCCCGTAAACCGTCAGGCCGACGGGAATCTGCGGATTCCAGTCCTGGAGCAGGTCCCGCAAAGCATGACGGGCAATGACGATTTTGCTCACTCCATCCACCTGTCCCCACATACTGCCCGAAGCATCGAAGATGATCATAGCCCTGGGGCTACCGGCGAAGAGTTGAAAGGAGAGAATGAGGCAGCCCAGAGCCATCCGTCGAACCATTCGTTTCATATCGGACTCCTTACATGGATCTTCCTTAGTATATCAATATATTATATTTCAATGGGTCACCTTTAAGGTAATGGTGCAATAGGTGAGGGGTTCGACTTTGTTATAGGCTGGAACTTTTTCAACAATGTCAGCATAGCCGCCGGAAAAACAGAACCGTACTAAAAAACGAAGAAGGTGAATATATGGAAAGGAGAGTCTGCTTCGGGTATCTACCCGAAGCGGTGGGGAGGTTCTTCTTACTTGATCAGTTCGAAGGGATTTTCGACGACGCGCTTGCGGTCGACGATGTAGGGGATCAGAGCGGTCTGGCGCGCGCGCTTGATGGCGGCGGTGACCATCTCCTGATGCTTCTTGCAGTTGCCGGTCAGACGCCGGGGCATGATCTTGTAGCGCTCGGAGAGGCTGAACTTCAGCATCTGCAGGTCTTTGTAGTCGATGAAATCGACTTTCTGCTCGCAGTAGCGGCAGTATCTCTTTTTGAATTTTCTTCTTTCGGCCATTGTTTATTCTCCTAAAAGGGTATTTCGTCTTCGTCGATATCGATCTCGGGAACGCTGGGCTGTTCCGGCTGGGCGGGTGCAGCGGAGGGGGCAGGCTGCTGTGCGGGTTGTCCATAGCCACTGTTGGCCTGGGGTGCGCCGTAGCCGCCTTCGCTGCCGCCGTAACCACTGCCGCTGTTCTCACCGGGGCGGTCGAGCATCTGCAGGTTGTCGACCGTTACGGAGTGCTTGCTCCGTTTGGTTCCGTCCTGCGCGGTCCACTGCTCCAGAACCAGGCGTCCTTCCACGAGAACCTTGCTTCCCTTGCGCAGATACTGGTTGGCGATCTCGGCGGTGCGTCCGAAAAAGGTGAGATCGATGAACATCGTCTCATCCCGCTGCTCGCCGTTGGCGGCTTTGAAGCGGCGGTTGGTGGCGATACCCACCTTGCCGATGGCACTCCCGCTGGGAGTGTAGCGGATCTCGACGTCACGGGTGAGATTTCCCACCAGAATTACGCGGTTGTACATAGGAAGCTCCTTGGGTTGGTGAGGGGCTTACGCCTCGCTCTTCTCTGCGGCCGCTTCTTCGGCGGGTGCTTCGCTCTCGGCAGGCGCCTCTTCCTGGGTGGCTGCGGGAGCCTCGGCCTTCTCGGCGGCAGGCTTTTTGTTGGCGGCTTCGACCATCTTGTCGAAGACAGCCAGCTCTTTTTTGTTGGTGTACTTCACGGTCATGAAGCGGAGGATCTCTTCATTGTAGCGCAGCTGGCGCTCCAGCTCGCCTACCAGCTCGGCGGGGGCGGTGTAGTAGACGACGGTGTAGTATCCGCGCTCCTGCTTCTCGATGGGGTAGGCCAAGCGGCGCATTCCCATATCATCGGTGGCCTTGAGCTCTCCGCCCTCTTCGGCGATGATGGCTTTGACCCGTGCGATCTGCCCTTCGATCTCCTCGGCGGTGAGGGTGGGCTTGACGACGAACAGTGTTTCGTAACAGTTCATTGAAGTCCTTCTTGTGGTTTGATAGCCCGTTCTCCCGACCCCCAGGGGCCGGCCAAAAACGAGCAAGAATTTTGGAGCAAATATTTTAGCGGAAAGTTACTTCTAAAATGCTTGAGATGATATTTGGTTCTGATTTTTGCAGGATCCTCTTCATTTCTTTTTCTTTGTTTCGCGACAAAGAAATGAGGAAACGAAGCAAAGAAAAAGCGATTCACTGACATCCCGACAAAGGTGCCATACGTATTTGAATGAGAAATGAGAAGATGGAAATGAATAATTTCAGTGCGCCGCATAGCGGCGCAATTCCGTTGCACTTAACACATAGCACTTAGCACAAATCGATCGTCAAAAAGGGGTAAAGCCCCGTTCAAACGACAAAAAGATACTTGCGACTTACGTCGTTTAAACGTTACACTCGCTGCCGCTGTGGCGCTTTTTGAGCATCCCCTCCATGCTGATGTAGCTGTTGAGGGCTCCCAGGTAGGCTTTGGCGCTGGCGAGCATGGTGTCGATGCTCAGGCCATGGCCGATGATGGCGGGTTCGTCGTCGTTGAACTGCACCTGGACGGTGACGTTGGCCAGGGCGTCTTTGCCCCGGGAGACCGATTTGACCTTGTAGTCCATGAGCTGGCCGTGATAGCCGGTGATCCGGTCGATGGTCTTGAAGACCGCGTCGATGGTTCCGTCCCCGATGCCCGCATCGGTCACTTCGGTGCCGTCGTTCTTTCTGATCGTCACCGCCGCGCTGGGGACGCCGCCGGTGGAATCCATCAGCTGCAGGGCCACCAGCTCCCAGGTCTTTTCGACGTTGGCCATCTGGCTGGTCACAAGCGCCCGAAGATCGTCGTCGTAGATCTCCTTTTTCTTGTCGGCCAGCTCCTTGAAGCGGGCGAAGGCTTCGTTGAGCTCTTCTTCGTCCAGGCTGAAACCGAGCTTCTCCAACTTGTCCTTGAAGGCCGCCCGTCCCGAGTGTTTGCCCAGGACCAGGGTGTCGTTGACATCCAGGCCGATCTCTTCGGGAGAGAAGATCTCGTAGGTGCGCTTGTGCTTGAGGACCCCGTCCTGGTGGATACCGCTCTCGTGGGCAAAGGCGTTTTTGCCCACGATCGCTTTGTTGGGTTGGGGCTCGATCCCGGTGATGGAGGCGATGAGCCGGCTGGTGGGGTAGATCTCCCGGGTATTGATGCCGGTCTCAACCTCGCTGAAGACATCGTTGCGGACCCTGAGGGCCATGACGATCTCCTCCAGGGCCGCGTTTCCGGCCCGCTCTCCCAGGCCGTTGACGGTGCACTCCACCTGGCGGGCGCCGTTCTGGATGGCGGCCAGGGAGTTGGCGACGGCGAGACCCAGATCGTTGTGGTTGTGGACCGAGATGATGGCCCGGTCGCCGATGAAGGCCTTGAGCTCGGCGATCCGCGCGCCCACCTCGTCGGGCAGGAGGATCCCCACGGTGTCGGGGATATTGATGGTGCCGGCTCCGGCGGAGACGGTGGCGTCGATGATCTCTTTCATGAAGCCCATCTCGCTGCGTCCCGCATCCTCGAGGCTGAACTCCACGTCGTCGACGAAGGTTCGGGCATACTCCACCGCTTCGACGGCCCGCTTGATCACCTCCTCGGGTTTCATCCGCAGCTTGTACTCCATATGGATGGGGCTGGTGGCGATGAAGGTATGGATTCGCTTTTTCGGCGCCGGGGCGATGGCTTCGCCGGCGGCTTTGATATCTTTCTCCAGGGCCCGTGCCAGGGAACAGACGGTGGAGGTTTCGATCCGCTGGGCGATGCGGTGGATGGCGTCGAAATCCCCGGGGCTCGCCGCGGCGAAGCCCGCCTCGATGACGTCCACGCCCAGCTTTTCGAGCTGGCTGGCGATCTGGATCTTCTCTTCGGTGTTCATGGAGGCGCCGGGACTCTGCTCCCCGTCGCGAAGGGTCGTGTCGAATATGATAATGCGTTCTTTGCTCATACTAGTACCTTTGATAGCTGAAACAGACGGAATCGGACCGATTTTATCCAAAAGGGGCTAAATCGGCACAGTCGATCGAAAATCGGATAGGGGAGAAAGTGGGTTAGAAGCGCAGCAGGAGGATAGAGCTCTTTTTGTTGAAATGACGGTCGAATCGATTGATGCTGTAGACCATGGATCTATCCTCCTTTCTGTTGTGAACCCAAAAAAATAGGGTTTGATTGTCGAAAGTATATCGGGATTACCACGGAGAGTCAAGTTAAAGGATAAAAATTTTCCATAAAGTTATTTTTAGTCAAAAGATATGCACCGCCAGCCAGAGAGTACCGGGAGCGGTCTCGAGGACCCGGTGCGGGGTCCCGGCGGGGAGGAAGAGGCTCTCCCCACGTGTCAGTGAACGGGGCTCACCCTTGACTTCCAGTAGAGCACTCCCTTCCAGGACAACGACCCACTCATCTTCCTCCTGACAATACTCTTTCTGATCTGGGGTATCGGAGCTCACTATTCTGATGATTTTGACGTTTTTGTACTCCAAAAGGGTGGTGAAGCTTTCGCCTGTCTCCGGTGGGAAGGCATCATAGAGGTTCAAAGCAGCATTCCTAGAAGCTCATCGAGATGGCGTCGATCTCGTCCCAGCTCATCCGTTTTTTACCCGCTTCCCGGTGACGGAGGATATGATCGACATAGCGGGCGAAGAGGTCGGTTTCGATATTGACCCGGGTGCCGGGGCGATATTCTTTGAAAAGAGTGTTTTCGACGGTGTGGGGGATGATGGTCAGACGAAACCAGTCCTCGCCTGTTTCGTTGATGGTCAGACTCACCCCGTCGACGGCCACCGAGCCCTTGGGAACCAGGTAGGGGATCTGCTCCGGATCGACGGCGATGTAGTATTCCGTGGCATTCTCCCCCCGTTCGATGCGTCGGAGGGTTCCCACGGTATCGACGTGCCCCTGGACGATATGCCCCTCGAAACGGTCCCCCATCCGCATTGCCGGCTCCAGATGGACCCGACCTTTGAGCTTCTCGGGCGGAACGATCCGGCGGGTCTCATCCGCCGCCTCGACCCGGAAGCCGTTGCTCAGTACTTCGGTCACCGTCAGACAGACCCCGTTGACAGCGATGGAGTCCCCGATCTCCGGCTTCAGGGAGGAGCGGATCGTCAGAATATGGTTGCGGTCGTCGACGACCGTCCCGATCTCACGGATCAATCCGGTAAACACAGGCATTCCCTTTAGGGCACCTCTACTAATAGGTCGTGCCCACAACATCTCCAGTTTTTGTCCAGGCAAGGCATCGCTTCGCAGGCATAGCCGTAGCTACGTCAAGAAGCGATAACACAGCATGGGCGAAAACTGGTGATGCCCGCAGGGTGGGTTTTGGAGACGCGATCTTTCACTCGATGCTCTCTTCGCCGTAGCTTTGGCTACGCCTTGAAAGCCTCAAGCAAAATCTCACATCCCCAAAACCCATTGTGGGTATGACCTATTAGCAGAGGTGCCCTTTAGATATAATTCGCCAATTATAACAAGAGAGTGGGTAAGTGGGTAGTGTGCAGTGAGAAGTAAAAAGAAGAAAGCAAAGCTTTCATCCGAAACTCCTCACTCCTCACTCCTCACTCCTCACTGTCATAAAAACGGAGTTTTTATGAACTATGACGTTATTGTGATCGGCGGCGGGCATGCGGGGATCGAAGCCTCTCTGGCTGCTGCCCGCATGGGGGCCAGGACCCTCATGATCACTATTCTTGCCGAGCAGATCGGTGCCAGCAGTTGCAACCCGGCCATCGGCGGCCTGGCCAAAGGACACCTGGTCAAGGAGATCGACGCCTTGGGGGGCGAGATGGGACTGTGTACCGACGCCACGGGCCTGCAGTTCCGCCTTCTCAACTCCTCCAAAGGCCCTGCCGTGCGGGGAAGCCGAGCTCAGATCGATATGGACCGCTACCGGATCCATATGCGCGACGTCTGCCTCAACACCCCCAACCTGGAGGTGCGTCAGGAGATCGTGGAAGGACTCATTGTCGAGGGGGATGAGGTCCGGGGAGTCGAGACCCAGCTGGGCAACCGCTACGAAGCCTCCAAAGTGATCATCGCCTCCGGAACTTTCCTGGGCGGCCTGATCCACATCGGAGAGCGGACCCAGCAGGCGGGGCGCCAGGGGGAGTTCGCCTCCATCACCCTGGCTGAGCAGCTGCGAAGCATGGGTTTCGAGATCGGCCGGCTCAAGACCGGCACCTGCGCCCGGATCGCCGGGGAGAGCATTGACTTTTCGGTCATGGAGGTGCAGCCCGGCGACGAGCGGCCGATTCCCTTTTCCTTCCGGACCGATCGGGAGAGCTTCACGCCCGAGCAGCTGCCCTGCTGGGTGACCTACACGACGGAGGAGACCCACCAAATCATCGAGAGCAACTTCCACCGTGCCCCCCTTTTCAGTGGTCAGATCGAAGGGGTCGGTCCCCGCTACTGCCCCAGCATCGAGGACAAGATCGATCGCTTTCGGGACCGCCCGAGGCACCAGGTCTTCGTGGAGCCCCAGACCCGGGAGGCCAACGAGTTCTATCTCAACGGCCTGAGCACCTCCCTGCCTACCGATGTGCAGGAGGCGATGATCCGCTCGATCCCGGGGCTGGAGAATGCGAGGATCGTCAGGTACGGTTACGCCATTGAGTATGACTTTATCCAGCCCACAGAACTGAAACACACCCTGGAGAGCAAGAAGATCCGGGGTCTCTACTGGGCGGGACAGGTCAACGGCACCACCGGATACGAAGAGGCGGCGGCCCAGGGGCTCATGGCGGGGATCAACGCCGTCCTGGCCCTGCGGGGAGAGGCGCCCCTGATCCTGGGCCGGGACGAGGCCTACATCGGAGTGCTGATCGACGATCTGGTCACCAAAGGGACCAACGAACCCTACCGGATGTTCACCTCCCGGGCCGAATACCGCCTGCTGCTGCGGGAGGACAACGCCCATCTGCGTCTCTCCCACTACGGGGTGAAACTGGGCCTTCTGCCCGAAAGGTTCGGTCGCAGGATAGAGGAGACCCGGGCTCAGATCGCCGAAGCTCTGGAGTGGCTCAGAACCCACTATGCCACGCCGACAAAAGAGTTCGTTGCCAAACTCGAAGCGATGGGGGAGGAGAAGATCAATGACAAGACCGCCTGGATCGACCTGCTGGCGAGAATCAACGACCCCAGTCGGGAGAAACTGCTGCAACTGCTGCCCGACTTTGCCCGTTACAGTGACGAGGCGATCGAGCAGATCCTCATTGAGGCCAAATATTACCGCTATATCGAAAAGCAGCAGCAGCAGATCGAACGGATGAAGGGGATGCACCAGGTGAACATCCCCGAAGATTTCGACTACCGGAAGGTCCAGGGGCTCAGCAACGAGATCGTGGAGAAGCTGGAGAAGGCGACGCCGCCGACGCTTTTCGAAGCCTCCCGGATCAGCGGGATCACCCCGGCGGCGATCGAGATCCTCCACGTCTATATCAAGATGGCCCAGAAAGGAAAAAAATGATCTATCTTTACGCCTACACCAACCATCGGGCCGACCTGGAGGCTCTGCGGCGCATGGGAGCGCTCTGGCGGGTGCTGGAGGCCCGGGGAGTCCGGGCCGAGCTGATCGTCAACGACTACCGGGCGCAGCTGGCCGGCCGGGAGCTGGGGCTGCCTCCGGCGACGACGGTCGAGAACATCATGGAGCTGGATGCCCTGGCAAACGGGGGAGACAGGGTGGTGATCGACTCTCCCGAAGATCCGGGGGAACGGTTGGGCTTTTATGTGGAGAAGTATGCCGGCGTCTATACCGTCAAGCCCTGCGAATCGGAGAGCCGTTTCGGCGAGACGGTTCTGACAGCTTTCCGGGAGGGTGCGGTGGTCGATCCGGTCTACGAGGAGGCAGCGGCACTTTCGAAGGTTCCCCGGAAGGTTCTGATCTACGGGGATACCGATTACGACAAACGACTGTTGAAGGCAGCGGAAGCGTTGGGAGCCCTGGGGCTGGATCTCTACTGGGGAAGCTATTTCTACGTCAAATACGAAGAGGAGCTGGCCCGCTGCTTCGGCACGATCTACGAGAGCGAAGAGTATCGGGAACTGATCGAGGGAAGCGGAACCGTCGTGACGTCGATGCCCCAGACCGCCGCCGAGGCGATCGTCGCCGGGGCGAGAACGATCTGGCTTGACCGGGGAGAAGTTCCGAAGTGTACCGCTGAGCTACTGGAGTCGGCAGGTGTGGCGCGGATCCCCTGGGGGGAGTGGAGTGGGCTGGAGGCAGCACTGCAAGAAGAGAAAAGAGAGACATCCCTCAGGAATCTTGTTGAGGATTGGGCGGCTCTGATCGCCGATTAAATCAGACAAATTTTCTCTGAAAAATGCTTATTTTGCCTCTTTTTTGACGATAAAACTCTTCAAATGGGTAAAAACTTCACAAAATTGCTTCGATTGGAGACTTTTCCCCCTTTCCCTTGAGACGTGTCAATCATTTTTTATCCTTAACGTCCTATAATTAACCGTTTTAATCTTCCAAACAAAGGACGCGATATGAGCGACAGAAGAGATTTCTTCGGCAAAGTGCTCGGTGCGTATGCCGGTCTGGGGGCCCTGGGAGCCCTTTATGCCGCCAAGCGCACCTGGGATCCTCTGCCGAGTGTCAAGGCGGCCGGTTTTACCACCATTGACCTGAGCCAAGCCCAGGAGAACGTTCTCTATACCGAGATGTGGCGAGGAAAACCGATCTTCGTCCTGAAAGTTCCCAAGCAAGACAAGAAGGCTTATGAAGATAAGCGCCTGATCACAGTCGGCGGTGACAAATTCTTCATCGCGATCGGGCTCTGTACCCATCTGGGCTGTATTCCTGCCTACTATCCGGACCAGCACAAGTTTATCTGTGCCTGCCACGGCGGACAGTTCGATGCTGCGGGTGAAGTACTCAAGGCTCCCCCGCCGAGTCCGCTGGTGATTCCTCCGTTCACGGTCAAAGGCAAGAAGGTTGTTCTGGGCGAAGCGGGCCCCGAATACAAGAAGCTCAAAGAAGCCGGTTTAGTGGCGTAAGGAGAGAGCATGGCACATTTTGATCCCAATGCACGACCGTTCTCCCATCAGTGGTTGAACGACAGACTGGCGGTCGATACCCTCAAGCGGGTATTGTCCACGGAATACTGGATCCCCAAGAACATCAATTTCCTCTGGGCCATGGGGATGGTCCTGGCAGCGACCTTCGGTGTGCTGCTCATCAGCGGTATTTTCCTGCTGATGTACTACATTCCCGATACCAAGCAGGCCTTCGATAGCGTTAACTACACCATTATGAGTGAGGTGGGTTACGGCTGGCTCTGGCGCCATATGCATGGTGTGGCCGCCTCGGTGGTCTTCCTGATCATCTACATCCATATGTTCACCGGGATCTACTACGGCTCCTATAAGCGGGGACGTGAACTGATCTGGCTCAGCGGGATGCTGCTTTTCGTCAGTTTCTCCGCTGAAGCCTTCTCCGGTTATATGCTCCCCTGGGGACAGATGAGCTACTGGGCCGGTATGGTTATCACGAACCTCTTCAGCCTTGGTTCTCTGGACTTCCAGGGACTGGTAGAGTGGATCCGCGGTGACTATGTTCCCGGCCAGGCCTTCCTGGGACGCTTCTTCATGCTCCACGTCCTGCTGATGCCTCTGGTTATCATGGCGCTGATCGTTCTGCACTTCGGAACCCTGCGTCTCCCCCACGTCAACAACAAAGACGGTGAAGAGATCGATTTCGAAGCCGAGGCAGAGAAGTGGAAAGCCGGCAAGCGCAAAGAGGCGAAGGTCATCCCCTTCAACCCTGTCTTCCTGAGCAAAGACACCTTCGTATTGGGCGTCTATTTCATCTTCTACTTCTATCTCGTCTTTTACCATTTCGAGTTTGCCATGGATCCGGTCAACTTCGACCCTGCCGATCCGTTGAAGACTCCGCCGCACATCTATCCCGAGTGGTACTTCCTCTGGAGTTATGAGATCCTGCGGCCCTTCCCCAAGGATCCCGGTCTGATCGCCTTCGGCTTCGCCCAGGTGATCTTCTTCCTGTTGCCCTTCCTGGATCGGAGCCCCAATGTGGCGCCGGCCAACCGCCGCGGGATCTTCAAGTTCTGGTTCTGGATCCTGCTGGTCGACATGATCGTTCTGACCGTCATGGGGAAAGTGCCTCCCATCGGTATCTACACCACGATCGGTACGGTAGCTGCCTGGGTCTTTATCATTCTCTGGGTCCTGCTGCCGTTCATCACCAAAGCGGAAAAACCTGTTAGGGGGCACAAATGAAAGAATTGAAAGTATTAGCGGTTGTCGTATTCTTCACGCTCGTAACCTATTGGGGAGTGGAGCCGTACGCCCATTCGGTCATGCACAAGCATGTGGAGTTCAAGAACTTCAAATATGAGGATCTCAACCCCATCGCCGCCAAGGGCGATGCGGCCAAAGGTCAGGCCCTTGCAGCGGCCTGTGCCGGATGTCACTCCATCAAAGCGGCGAAGATGCCCGCTCCGATGGATCCCGTCACCGCTTCGGCGACCTATGGGGTCAATCCTCCCGATCTGAGCCTGGCCGGCGCACTGCTGGATGAAAAATATCTGGCACACTTCCTCAAGGATCCCACCCATACGGCCATGGTGGCCCACAAGTTCAAGAACAAGCCTTATCCCATGCCTCCGATGGCGACGGATGATCAAAGTGCCGCGGATCTGGTAGCGTACTTCAAGTCGATCGCTCCCAAAGAGGTGACCGCCAAAGAGGCCTATGAGTTCGCCTGCGGCCGCTGTCACGAAATGCGCTACGCCAAGTGGACCCAGATCGGCGAAGAGCCCAAGACCAAGCCCAATATCCAGACCAAAATGGATGAGGAGAAGCTGAAGTTCCAGGAGAAGCTGGCGCAGTACAAAGATCATCTGGTCAAGTATCTGGGCAAACTGCCTCCCGATCTGAGCATTATCGTCCGGGCCCGCAGCGAGGACTTCCTCAAGACCTTCGTCGAGGATCCCCAGGCACAACTTCCCGGAACGGCCATGCCCCGTGTCGGTGTGAACAAAGAGGGCTACGAGAAAGTCTTCCAATACCTCGAAGAGGTCGGCGATCCCAGCAAACCCAAGCGTGAAGCGGTCGGTCCCTGGGTCATCGGTTACTTTATCCTCTTTACTTTCCTGGCCTATCTCTGGTACAAATCCCAGTGGAAAGGGCTTAAGTAAGAAAAGACGCATTTGCGTCTCTTCTTACAGTGAATAGTGAATAATTAATAGTTAATAGTTGAGGTTGGTATCGCCTTGCGATACCTTTTTTTCAATATCTTGATTGCTCTCCTTGTCTTTTCAAGACACTTTCGATAATCTTCTCCCCTGAACAAATCTTTCTGATGAAAAGAGTCATATGCTGATCGATGGACACGGACGCAGAGTCAACTATCTGAGGGTTTCCGTCACGGAGCGCTGTAATTTCCGCTGTCAGTACTGTATGCCGGAAAAACCTTTCAGCTGGGTACCCCAAGAGAATCTTCTCAGCTTCGAAGAGCTCTTCAAATTCATCAGGATCGCTATTGACGAAGGGGTGGAGAAGATACGGCTCACCGGTGGGGAGCCGCTGCTGCGCCACGATCTGGACCGCTTTGTCAAAATGATCCACGACTATCGCCCCGATATCGATCTGGCACTGACGACCAACGGATATCTGCTGACAGAGACGGCAGAATCCCTTCGTGCTGCGGGACTGAAACGGCTCAACATATCCCTGGACTCCCTCAAACCCGCCGTCGCCGCGCAGATTGCCCAGAAAAACGTTCTGGGTAAGGTATTGGAGGGGATCGGGAAAGCACTGGAGGTGGGGCTGAAGGTCAAGATCAACATGGTCCCGCTCAAAGGGATCAACGACGGTGAGATCCTCGATATCCTGGAATACTGCCGTGAGCGGGGGATCCGGGTACGTTTCATCGAATATATGGAGAACTCCCATGCCAACGACGAGATCCGGGGAATGCACGGCAAAGAGATCCTGGAGCGGATCAAGGAACGCTATACGATCCGACGGCTCGGTCGGGAGGGCGCCAGCCCCTCCTACAACTACGAGATCATGGAGAACGGATATATCTTCGGACTCATCGACCCCCACAAACACGACTTCTGCGAAAGCTGCAACCGGATCCGCCTCACCGCCGAAGGGCACCTGATACCCTGCCTCTACTTCGACGAAGCCCAGTCTATCGCCGAAGCGGTTCGGTCCGGTGATGTGGACGCCGCAGCTGAGATCCTGGCGGACGTCCTGCGCAACAAGCCCAAAGAGAACCGTTGGAGCGAGACGGAGAACGAAGGCTCCAGTCGGGCCTTTTACGAGACAGGAGGATGAGATGTCATCCTCCTGTCTCGAATTAGGAATTAGGAATTAGGAATTAGGAATGAGGAATGATTGGGCGCCTTTGGCGCTGTGGTCGACTTTTCGTCATTTGAATTTGGTCGGCAGTCGGCAGTCGGCAGTCGGCAGTGATGTCGCCTTTGGCGACGGCATTGGACATTGGGCCTTGGGGGCAGGGCTTCAGCCCTGCATCGCGGGACTGAAGTCTCGCCTCCAAGCAATTGCGTTGCAACGCAACGCCCCAAAATCATTCACCATTCACCATTCACCATTCACCATTCGAAAGCATAGCTTTCGTTTCCGGTTCCTCACTCCAAAACAAGAGGATACCTCTTGTTCTGGTTGACCGAACGCTTTCTCTCTATCCAGGGTGAAGGGCGCTATGCGGGGGTTCCCTCCTATTTTCTACGGACCGGCGGGTGCAATCTGCACTGTCCGGGGTTTGGGGCGGAATATGAAGTTGACGGAGAGAAAAGGGCAGGCTGCGACACCTGGTTCGCCGTCGATCGGGCCTTTGCCGATCGCTGGCAGGCCGTGGAGTCTGCCGAAAAGCTTCTGGAAGAGCTGGATCGGGAGTTCGCCCGGTTGGGATACCGTCCCCATGTGGTCGTCACAGGAGGGGAGCCGCTGATCTATGCGACGGATCCGGTCTTCTACGGAGTGATCAGGGGGCTGGCAGAGCGGGAGATCGTCGTGACTTTCGAGACCAACGGCACCGTGGAGCTCGATTTCGAAAATTTCCCGGCTTACCGCGACATGGTCTTCGCTCTGTCGGTCAAACTCTCCAACAGCGGTGAACCTGAGAGTCGCCGCCTGCATCCGGCGGCTTTGAAAAAGATCGCCGCCGAAAGCCGGGAGTATTTCCTCAAATTCACCCTGGATCGGCAGATGGTGGAATCGGGGCAGGCTCTGGAGGAGATTGCCGGGATCCGTGCGATCCTGCCGGAGGCGGAGGTCTTCTGTATGCCGGTGGGCGAGAGCCGTGCGGTGATCTGGCACAACGACCGGGCGGTCTTTGATTTCTGTATCCGAAACAATTTCCGCTACTCCGACCGTCTCCATATCCGGATCTTCGATATGACCCAGGGGGTCTGAGTCTCACGATGGCTCCACGATCGATTAGCTATAATGCGGCTGAATTTATCCAAGAAGGAGTCAAAATGATGAACCTGAGATACTCATTTGCACTTGTCATGACCGCGGCCCTGCTGGTTGCCGGCTGCAGCCAGGAGACCAAAGAGCAGGCCAAGGCGGCGGCGAACAGCGCAGCCAAAGATACGGCGGCAGCGGTCCAGACCGCCAAGGAAAAAACTTCCGAGACCCTCTCCAAAGCCCAGGCGAAAGCATCTGAGGCAATGGATCAGGCCAAGCAGGCGGCTTCCGAAGCGCTTGAAAAGGCCAAAGAGAGTGCCGCCAAGATGGAAGAGGCAGCCAAAGCCAAGACGGCCGAGGCCGCGGCTGTAGTCGAGAAGAAAGCCGCCGAGATCAAAAAGTCGATGCAGCCCGAAACAGCGGCGCCTGCAGCTGACGGTGCGGCTCTTTTCGCCAAATGTGCCGGCTGCCACGGTGCCGACGGCAAGATGAAAGCACTGGGCAAGTCCCCGGCGATCGCCGGAGAAGCAGCCGACGAGGTGGCCCAAAAGCTCAAAGCCTA
>Ga0256832_1000548_pt1 | contig 24576 bp, 19 predicted proteins | sample 134614metaG_FD_190534 | JGI IMG/M metagenome (GOLD analysis project Ga0256832, IMG submission 190534) | Hydrothermal vent microbial communities from Lau Basin, Pacific Ocean - 134-614 | ecosystem: Environmental > Aquatic > Marine > Hydrothermal vents | place: Pacific Ocean: Lau Basin | collected... | reverse complement strand
AGCACCTATTCTTTTTAAATGCTCAGTAACTACATGTTCCGCTTCGAGTTGCACATCTTTTCCAGACATTAAATAATCAAAAACATTTGCTTTTTTACCTTCGGATATTACAGTATAAAAAGATCCGCTGTATTTGTTTGAAATTCTTATCAGATTAAAAACTTCAGATATTTTCAATCTCAGATCATATAGATTGTTATATTTTACTTCATTGTCAAAACCTCCGACTGCCAAAACAGCTTCATTTCTTATAAAAAACACTTTGCCATAATCCTGATTATCTCTTACTCTTCCTATATGGTGAAACAAAAGATGTACTTCTTTTACATTTTCTCCTGATTTCAGATCATAATCCGTATAAAACAATCCTGCACTTGGATTTTTTTCAGCAGCTAACAAGAAGGCATCTAATGCTGCTTTTTTCAATATTACCGGATTTTCCCTGTTATCTATATACAGAATAAATTCGCATAATTGCGTTTCAATTGCTTCATTCATCGTCTCTGCGTAAGATTTATTCTCTGTGGAAATCCAATCAAAATTGATATTGTTTTCAAGCAAAATACTTGATATTTCTGAATTTATTTCTCCTATAAAAACAATATTAAAATCCTTATTGGTTTGATTAACAATAGACTCAACAGTATCTTTAAAATATGGATCTTCAAAGTCAGAATGTAAGATGATCGATGTATTTATTCCCATTTCCCTTTATATATTTATTTAAATATACAAAACTATAAAAAACCTTTAATCGCACATATTTTTATATTAAATTTTTATAGTATATTATTTATTACGATATTTGATGTTATTTTTAATATGTATATACTCAGACAGGGTGTATTTTTTAGTCAAAATAATTCTACCTGAGTAGATATTTTAATCTAAATTATATAGATATGATAAATAGAATATTGATATTGATTATTTTACCGGTTTTTTTACAGGCTCAAACTTCTGAATTATTTATACCGGTAAATATGGCAAAAGCATTCAAAGCAGGTAGCAGAAGTTTTTCAGGAGCACCGGGCGAAGGTTACTGGCAAAATAAACCATCCTATAAAATGAACCTTGATTTTAATCCTCAAACAAGTATATTAACAGGTGAAGAGGATGTAAATTATGTCAACAACAGTCCTGATACTTTAAAACAAATTGTTTTTACCATGTTGGGAGACATTTACAAAAAAGATAATTACAATCATGACTGGAATCTTCCAAGAAATCTGACTCATGATGGTATTGTATTAAAAAATATTGAAGTAGATGGGATAAAATGGGAGCTTGATAGTAAAAATATCCGCAGATCCGGAACAAATATGTTTTTGAAGTTGGATAAACCTCTTGCTCCAAATTCTAAAATGAATTTCAAAATAAACTGGCAATATGAATTTCCTCTCAATGCAGTTATCAGAGCAGGAAATTATGGAGACAGTACCTTTATGATAGCATATTATTATCCCAAAATCGCAGTTTATGATGATATTGACGGGTGGGATAAACACAATTATACCGGTTTCGGCGAATTTTATGGAGAAGTTGCCGATTATGATGTCAATATCACAGTCCCGGGAGACTTTAAAGTATGGGCTACGGGCGAACTGCAAAATCCCGATAAAGTACTTTCTCCCGAGTATCTGAAAAGATGGAATGATGCCCATATCCCGGGAAAAACCATTAATATTATTAAAAAAGATGAAGTTGAAAAACGGGATGTAACATTACCGGACGAAAAACTTACCTGGCATTATAAAGCTAAACATGTTGCGGATTTCTCTTTTGGAACTTCAAATAGATTTCGCTGGGATGCAAAATCAATAATAGTCGATAATGAAACGGGAAGACAAACATTTCTTTGTACGGCATATGCCCGCGATAGACAATTTTATCCAAGAGTGATTGATCTTCTCGATACGGTTTTAACCAATTATTCAACACATATTCCCGGAGTTCCATATCAATATCTTTCTATGAAGATATTCAATGGTAATGCCGGAATGGAATTTGCTATGATGTGCAATGATGCAGAAGGAGACTGGCGCGGAACCGTTGGTTTGACATATCATGAAGTGGGGCATTCCTATTTCCCGTTTACCGTGATAACAAATGAAAGAAAATATGCCTGGATGGATGAAGGCTGGGCTACGTTTTTTCCAAATTTTTATATTAAAGACCACCTGAATAAAAACAATCCATTCAATTATTTTCAATCCAGAATGAAGAGATATTACAGCATTGCCGGAAAAGACATTGAGGTACCGGAAATGATCCTGGTTGATCTTCTCAGATTGAGAGCTCCCTACCGGCAAGCCAGTTACAATAAATCATTCCTGGCATATTATTATCTCTATGATTATTTGGGAGAAGAAAAATTTTTAAAAGCTTTCAGAGGGTATATCAAAAGATGGATAGGAAAGCATCCGATCCCTTATGATTTTTTCTTTTCGATGAACGATCTAAGCGGTGAAAATCTTGATTGGTATTGGCAAAACTGGTTTTTTGACTTTGGATATGGTGATTTGGGCTTGTCATTACAAAATAAAAACACTCTACTAGTTAAAAATATAGGTCATCTTGCATTACCGGTAAGAATAAAAATAACTTATAAAGACGGTCACAACATTAATATTTCCTACAATATGAAAATCTGGAAAAATGCTAACAACATGCTGACTGTTCCATTAAAGAACCCTGAAGATATCCAAAAGATAGAACTTGGTGCAGATTGGATCATTGATGTAGATAACAGCAACAATGTACTGGAATTTTAATATTCAAAGGTTACATGTGACCATGTAAAAGAAAAAACACATGAATTATCAGGAAAAAATCATTCTTGCTGAGGAAGGAGTAAAATTTCTTAATGCAGGTAATAGTTTAAACGATTATTCCTTAAAGCTCAAGAACTCAGGTTATTATTTAGTGTCTGCCTGAGAACAGACAATTTTTGAAATTATGATAATTTTTGCTTAGATTTTGATTTTTTTGCAATGATTTGATGCCTTAGTATCAATCACTTGTAAAAAAGTCAAAAGATAACAAAAAGAATTCATTTCAAATTTGATGTGTTTTCAGGCAGACACTATATGTATGATATTGATAAAGTAATTGCCAGTATAAAAAATATTCTTGCCGAAAAATATATTGAAGAGTTTATTGATCTCCTTGAAAAAAATGAATTAAAATTTCAAAAAAGTGTTTATACTGATCTTGACCAAAAGTTATTTATTCATATTGCGAAAAAATCAGTTGACAGAATTGTCAATAATAAGAAAAAAGAGATTATAGAATATATTGAGAATGATTATAAACCACAAGAGATAATACCATTGGTATGTGACAGGTTTTTTAGTGAACAACGAGCGATGTCTTTTATAAAAAATTATTATAAAGAAAATGATCTGGTTTCTCCCGATGATAAAAAAGTATATGTTTTATTCGGTATTTTTTCTATTTTTTCCGGCATGTTTTTAATGACTTCAATAGTTGGTATATTTACACATATTCTTCATGGTATTAAACTGATTACAAAAAGCTCAAAAAAGCATTGATAAGTAAAGCATTTCCTGATCTTGCTTTTCAACATCCAAACATCTAAATCCCTATGATTTCTGTCAAATAAATTTGACAGTCCAAACCGCCGTGTTTTAAAAAACAAAAACACAAAACACCAAACACAAAACTTACCCTATCTCTTTCATTATCTTCATAAATCCTTTCATGCCTTTAATGGCAGCGATGGAAAATACTCCTCCCATCATAGCTCCGACAACACCTATTGACAAGGCATCACTACCGGTTAAATATAGGTTTTTAACAGGAGTTTTTGGAGACACCCATTTGTATTTAAATCTGTCGGGAGTAGCGGGAATACCGTAAAAACTGCCTTTTTTCCATTCCGTAAAATATTCTAAGGTAAGCGGAGTAGATAATTCTGCATAATCTGTCAAATCTTTAAGCCCGGGAATATATTTATCTACAAAATCAAGAAGTTTTTCCGATATTTCTTTTTTCATTTCAATATAATCATTGCCTCTTTTTAGCCAACGGGTATCTTTCCATTTTATAAAATTGTCATAATGTGAAAAAGTTATTAATTCGGCAGTATGGCTTTTGGCTTTAGGGTTTTTTAATGAAGGGAAAGAAACAAATGCTGAAGATATTTCATTGCTATTTTTACTTTTCTTGAAGGTTTCATCATGGTCGTATGAAGTATTTATCCAATAATTTTCGCCTTTTAAACCGAGTTTTTCCGCACTTTCTTTTAGTCCGACATACAAAGTCGTAGTTGAAAAATCATCCATCGCATTTTTTATTTCATCTCTGAAAGGAATATTGACATCCTTAGGAATCAATTTCATATAAGTATTATATGCACCTGTATCGGAAATAATGTTTTTACCAAAAAATATATACTCTTTATCTTTTTTATTGAATTTAACGCCTGTAGCTTTACCACCTGTGGCTTTGCTATTTTCAATAATAATTTCTTTTACATTGCAACTTGTCAGTACTTTGCCACCACCTTTTTCAATAATAGGAACCATATTTTCTGCAATTGCACCTGCTCCTCCGACAGGGAAATATCCGCCATACAAATAAGATCTGACTACAAGAGAATGCATTACAAAAGCACTTTTTGAAGGTGGCACTCCATAGTCACCCCAGATCGTAGTAAGAAGAGCTTTAAGTTTTTCATCTTGGATTATGCTGTCCAGATAATCTTTTGTCGTTGACAATGCCAAGCCCGAGTTATCCTTTTTAAACAAATTCATTACTGAATACATCCACCCGGGCATTAATTTTGAAACGCTATTTGATTGAAACCATTTAGCTGCAATCTTTATATCTTTAAAATATTGTTTGATGCCTTCTTCTTCATTTGGAAATTTCGCTATCAATGCTTTTTCAAATTCTTTGGGATTTGCAGGTTGCTTGAAAGTAAAATCAGGATAAACAAAATTCTCAAAAAAATGAGGCATTTTATTCCATTTTAGATTTCCATCGGTTACGAAATCAAAAATCTTCCTTGACATCACACCCTTTGCCATTTCTCCGATATAATGAACTCCTACGTCCCAATGATATTTTTTTCCATTCTTAACTCTCATAAACTCATGAGTTTGTCCACCGGGAACAAAATGTTTTTCCAGTACCAAAACCCTTTGTTTATATATTTTTGTTAATAGCACTGCCGTTGTCAATCCTCCGATACCGGAACCGATCACTATTGCATCATAATTCTTATCTGTTTGCATATTATATTTTTTATAAAATTGTTTCCTACAAAGCTACAATAAAAAAGGATAATTTCCCATATTTTTAACTTAGTAAAGGAAATTTCTTCTTATTATTTTTTTGGGCGATTCTCCATAGAGATTTCAACCCGCCATTTCCAATGCTAAAATCTCTTTTACGATTGCAATCGCCGAAGCCTTGGCGTAGGCGATTCGCAATTGTGCGCTTCCGTTAATGCTTTAGCGCAGATACCCGAAACCTTGGCGAAGGACTTCGCCAAAGGCTTCGACCTTCGGTGTAGGCGATTCGCAATCGTGCGCCTTAATAAGCGAATGTCTCTGACTTCGCTTTCAAACTTCTAAAAATAATATTATGTCAAATAAATTTAGCATTCCAATTTGACTTCTCATTTAGAATGTTAAAAAAAACTTAAAAAAGACAACTGCAATTAACTTTTGGGTATGAATTACGTCTTAATAGTGAAAATTATTTAAAATCAAAAAATTAATATTATGAAAACATTGAGTATAATAATGAGTTTGCTTTTTGCAATGATATTTCTTCCTGATGCTCAGGCACAATATTGCAACAATGATTATGACTATGAGTATTATCACAATAATGATGGTTATTACAGGCATCATAACAAATACAGACATTATAACAGGAGTCGTTATTATAAAAATAATATGAGTATCAGAAGTTTTGAGAGAAGAATTGAAGATGGTATCAGATCAGGTGAATTGACCAGACGTGAGAGAAGAAAATTGGTTAAAGAACTTAATAAATTGATCAATTACAGAGATTATATTTTAAGAGATGGATATGTTTCAAGGTATGAAAGGAGAAAATTTGAAAAGAAGAAAATCCGGTTGGATCATATGATTTTTGATAAAAAACACAATCGTCACAGAAGGTATTAAGCTGAGTTCGATTAATCTAATTCATATCACTATATAATACAAAAAAACCGGCATTTACTTTTGCCGGTTTTTTACGCTATTAAAAAAGATCATCTGCTGAGATAATCTTTTTATGTATTTTAAGTTTTTTAACTCCGTTGTATTTATCTAATACTAAAAGTCATAAGGACAACCATAGCCTCTGTGACAAGATGATAATACAACAGCAACAGTGAATATTAACGCTATAATTGTTACATAATTTAAATACTTCCTTTTCATTTTAAGATATTTTAAGTTCAAGAGATTATTTCTTATATTTTGAATTTGAAACGCAAAGAAAAACAAAATATTTTAATGATTTTTCACATTTTTAAAATAAATTATATATTTTTCTATAATTTAATCTATTTTGTCAACAAATTACATTTTTTTGATAAAAAACATTGCTATAATAAAATCAAATACATTTTTTTTAGTTTAAAATATAGTTTTAGTAACAGTATAAATATATTTTATGTTTAGAACAATACCATTAATAATAATATTGACAATAGTTTTTTTCAACAATTTAACAGGGCAAACAATTTATAATCCGGTAGTAAACAGTAAAACTCATCCTACATTGCAAATAGAAAAAATTGTAAAATCGGATTCAAATACTGTTTTTTATATGAGTATAAAAAACAAACGGGAAAAGAATGGTGCTTTTTGTGTTGATAAAAACGTTTTTATTTCCATACCGGAAAAAAGAGTAAAATTCGATATGATAAAATCAGCAGGCATAGAAAATTGTCCGCAGATTCATAAATTTAATGCAGTTGGGGAGGAATTAAGGTTTCAATTGTATTTTCCTGAAATAAATGATACGATAAAAGAATTGGATTTGGTTGAAAATTGTAATGAAAATTGCTTTACCATCAGAGGAATTATATTAGATCCGATTATTAATGAAGAAATTCATGCTTTTGATGCAGGAGTATCTTATTATAGAAAAGGCGATTATGATGTTGCTCTGAATTATTTTAAAGAAATAGTAGATGATTCCAAAAATACAGGAAGTAAATATTATGCATATTCGATGTATATTTTACCTGTTATTTATTATAATAAAGGAGAAAAATCAAAGGCTAAAGCAGCATACAAAAATCTTTTGAATTCCAATATTTATGATAAAGATTATTTTGTCAGTAAAATTAAGGAAATTGATTTTTTTAAAGAGTTAGGATTTTAAATATAGATAATATGTTGACAAATGCTTCAAAATACGCAATAAGGGCAGTATTGCACCTGACAAAAAAAATGGATGAAGCCACAAAAATGAGCGGTAAGGAAATCGGAAGTGATCTAGATATTCCAGAGGCTTTTATTGCCAAGATCCTTCAAAAACTGGTTAAAGCAAATATTATTTCATCTCACAAAGGTCCCAAGGGAGGTTTTTATATGAGTAAAGAGAATCTTAATAATAACATCAATGATATTATATGGGCGGTAGAAGGTAGAGATATTTTTGAGGGTTGTTTTATGGGATTACCTGTTTGCAGTGATGAAAATCCTTGTCCTGTTCATCATATTGTTGCCCCTTTTAAAGAGAAACTGTATATGAAGTTTAATGATCTGACAATAAAAGATTTTGCTGACGAGATAAAAGATAATGGAACCCACCTTACCATAAAGGGTATAAATGTGAAAATATAGCCTACACTTATCTTAATTTAATCTTAATAAGTATTTGATTTTGATTTATAAAATATTTTAATAATTTAATTTATTTTATTACTTTGCGAGCTGATATAAAGGATAAATAAGTCTTTTATATTTAAATATTTCAATTTATTAACTAAAATATTTTAATATGCTTTCGAAAAAACAAGCTTTGCTATTCTTTTTGGGAGGAACTATTATGTTCTCCATTATTTTTATAGCACTATCGATTGATACCGTAGCAAAAGGTATCCCACAACATACACATGAAGAAAATATGACAAAAGCAGTGGTTGCAGGAAGAGTATTATGGGATGAAAATAACTGTATGGGTTGTCATACACTGATGGGAGAAGGAGCTTATTATGCTCCGGAATTGACAAAAGTTTATGACAGACAAGGTCCAGATGTGATTAAAGCTATTTTGACATCCAAAGTTCCTTGGGCGCCACACGGCAGAAAAATGGTTGCTTATGGATTTTCTGATCAAGAGGCAGAAAATTTAATAGCATTTTTTAAATGGATAGGGGAGATAGATCTTAACGGTTATCCGGCACCTCCTCCATTAAAAAATAAATTGAAGTAATCATTTATTATTTTCAAATTAAAAAAATTAATATTATGAAATATAAAACACAAAAAGTTGCATACTGGGCATTTGCTTTGAGTATGTTATTAATAATTCTTCAGTTAACTTATGGATTTATTCAGGCATTTGCTCATCTCGGGTATGACGGATTGCATGAATGGATTCCTTTTAATACATCAATGGCTGTCCATAAAAATTTACTGGTAGTTTGGATATTGAGTGGATTTATGGGAGCTGCCTATTATATTATTCCGGATGAATCGGATCACGAGCTCATTTTTCCTAAATTAGCTTATTTGCAATTAGCAGCATTGGCAGTGGTAGGAGTAATAGCGGTAGTTGGATTTCATTTCAACTGGTGGGAAGGAAGGAAATTTCTTGAAATACCAAGAGAGTTGGATTTTCTTGTTGTTGTAGATGTTCTATTGTTTTTATTTATAATACTCGGTACTTTGTGGAAGGCAAAGAAGAGAACAACAACTGCAATGATATTGTCGGTTGGACTGTTGGCAGCGGCATTATTGTATCTTCCCGGAATGATATGGTTTGACAATCATGCCTTGGATTCATTTTTCAGATGGTGGGTTGTACACCTGTGGGTAGAAGGAGTTTGGGAATTGATAATGGGTGGTATTTTAGCGTATTTGCTTATCAAATTGACAGGAGTTGACAGGGAAGTTATTGAAAAATGGCTATATGTAATTGTTGGTCTTACATTCTTATCAGGAATTCTTGGAACAGGTCATCATTATTATTATACCGGAGCACCAAGTTATTGGTTGATCATTGGAGGTATTTTTTCAGCTCTAGAGCCTTTAGCATTTATGGGAATGGCTTTATTCGCTCTCAATATGTATAAAAAAGGAGAAAAAAGGCATCCTAATAAAACTGCTATAAACTGGACTTTGGGAACTGCAATTGTATCATTTGCGGGTGCAGGTCTTTTGGGGCTGGCTCATACTTTACCTCAGGTAAATTTATATACTCACGGTACTTTTGTTACAGCAATGCACGGCCATTTGGCATTTTGGGGAGCTTACGGTATGTTGGTTTTTGCAATTATCACTTATGTAATGCCTAATTTAACAGGCAGGAAACTTTATAACAATTCTTTGAGTTCTTATGCTTTCTGGTTATCACTTATCGGGATGTTGGGAATGGTTGCTGCTTTTGCTGCAATGGGTGTAACTCAGGTAGCACTTGAGAGAAGACTTGGAATGGCATTTATGGATGTTCAGGCAGAATTAAAGCCTCATTTTTGGGTTTTGGTTATAACTGCTTCTATCTTTACAATAGGAATACTTCTATATGTTTGGAATTTCATTAAGTTCGGTTTGCCAAAAGATGAGGCAATAGGAATGGAGGATAAATTTCAGGCTATCTAAGATATATTAGTTTATAGTGAATTTATTAACAAGTGGCAGCATGGCTGCCTCTTTTTTTAATAACTATTCAGGTAGGGGGCTTTTATTTATTTTAAAAGATTTTTTGCAGAATGTTGAATGAAAGAGAAGAAAAAGTACGCTGAAGCGCACTAAACAAAAACGATGAATTATACGATACTATGAAATTATTTACTGTGATATAAGAATAGCCCCTAACTTCAGTTAGGGGTTGTAGAAGTAATATAAATTACGAAAAGAGTGCGCTTCAGCGTACTTATTCTATTGAAAAAATGAATGGGTAGTTATTTCTTGCGTGACGCAGTAGTAGCTTTTTTATAAAAATATAATCTAAAGTTTTTTTTATTTGTTATTATTAATGTAATTACTTAAGCAGAGTCATTTTGATCGAAAAAAAATATCATTTATGAAAATAGAAAAGGAACCGTTTTATTTGAAAATGGGGAAAGAAACAGAAGTGTTTGAAGCCGGTTTTAGAAAGAAACTTCCACTTTTGATCAAAGGACCAACCGGAACAGGAAAATCCAGATTTGTAGAATATATGGCATGGAAATTGGATAAAGAGATAATTACCGTTGCATGTCATGAGGAAACATCAGCAACCGATCTTATCGGCAGGTTTATATTGAAAGGAACCGAAGCGGTATGGCAGGATGGACCATTGACCAAAGCTGTAAAATCAGGGGCTATAATATACCTCGATGAAGTTGCTGAAGCCAGGCCGGATATAATAGTTGCTATTCATTCACTTACCGATTACAGGAGGACTTTGTTTTTGGATAAATTGGGAGAAGAAATAAAAGCACATGATGATTTTATGTTGGTGGCATCTTTCAATCCCGGATATCAAAAAGGTTATAAAGAATTAAAGCCCTCAACCAGACAGAGATTCATAGGTTTATCATTCAATTATCCTAATCAAAATACTGAGACCGAAATTGTAGCAAAAGAAACTGGTATCGATAGCAAAATAGCAAAAGATCTGGTTAAAATAGCAAATAAGATCAGGAATCTGAATGAATTAGGATTAACAGAGACCGTATCAACAAGATTGATAGTTGATGCTGCAAATCTGATCGTGGAAGGACTGGATAAAAGACTGGCTGTAAATGTTGGAATAATACAACCTTTAACTGATGATGAAGAGATCCTGACTACTCTAATAACATTGTCGGAATTAATGATATAAATAATGGAACTTGATCAACTTATATTTAAAAAGATAATCAACCTTTTTAGAAGGAAAAGTTCTGTTCTAACCGAAGAGGAAGAACAGAGAACTGTTTATCTTGATGATATAAGAGGGATGTTGACTATTTTGGCAAGGGTATTGACCGGAAAACCTTTGGAGATAGTGACTGCTGAAAGAGAAGGTGGTTTGAAAGGGAAATATATATTTTTACCTCAAAAGTTTTTTTTCTTAAAAAATAAAGAACTTAATATCAAATATTATCAATACAGGGTATTTTATTTGACTACTGCATATAATTTATTACAGGAAAATGATGATTTGAGTTATGGAAATGTAAAATATGGAGAAAGATCAGACAGGATCATTTCTGAAAAGCTCATAGAGGAATATCCGTTAATTGAATTGATAAAGGATGAATTGATAACTGAGTTGGGAAATTATTTTGATTCTAAAAATCTTCCTGTTGATAATTCATGGCTTTTGGGCAATATTAAAAAGGATGATTCCAAAGAGATAGATGCAAAGTCAATGGATGATTCTTTTGATGAAAAGGCATTGCCTACACCGGATACTGTGATAAAGGCAAAACCTGTAGAAGAAATAGAATCCGTGCAGGTAGATAAAAAAAAGCAGGAGGACTGGGTTTTGACGCATAATTTTGAAAAGGTAGAGACAATTGAAGAGTATTCTGGATTGCCCAGAGATTTTGACGGAAGTGATTCATTGGAAGATGATATGGAGGCATTGTCAGAAGTCAATATGAGAAATACTATCAGGGTAGATGAAGAGACTCATTCGATTTATCAGGCTGAATTTGTTTCAAATGCATTGATCGCAGACAGTAAAGAATCCGGTACAACGGAGACTCATTATCTTTATGATGAATTTAATTATAAGACCAGATCATACAGGAAAGATTATTGCAAAGTATTTCACAGAATCATTAGAGAGCCTGATCTTGAATATTACAGAAATACAATATCAAAAAACGGAATTGTGCTGAGGAATATCAGAAAGCAATTTGCCAATTTTTATAATAAATTGATTGAAATAAAGCGTGTGGAGAATGGAGATACCCTGAATATTGATGCTTTGACAGATTTGATAAGTGATATATATTCGGGACATACTCCGGATGAAAAAGTCTATAATTCAAAGCGGAAAAAACAGAAAGACATCTCTATTCTGTTTCTTTTGGATCAGAGTCTTTCAAGTGACGGGTATTCTGCCGGAAATAAGATTATTGATGTAGAAAAACAAATAGCAATCTTGATGGGTGAAGTTCTCAATGAGTATGAAATCGAATTTCAGGTTGACGGGTTTTCATCCAAGACCAGAAATAATTGCAATTATAATACAGTGAAACCTTTTGATAAGAGCTGGAATGAATCAAAAGGGAACATTGCTTCTCTGGTACCGGGTGGATATACAAGGATGGGGCCGGCATTGAGGCATGCCAATTATTTATTAAAGCAACGGGATACAAGATCAAGATGGATAGTTTTTTTGACTGATGGCAAGCCGAATGATTATGATAAATATGAAGGGAAATATGGGATAGCAGATGTAAAGCAAGCATTAAGGGAAATTGACCAAAATGATAATCATATTCATGCTTTTGCAATAGAGCAAAATGCAAAATATTATCTACCAATGATGTTTGGCACCAGAAATTATGACGTATTGTCAAATGCAAAAGAAATGACAATAGCTATAACAAATTTTATGGAGAGGATAGTCTATGGGTAAAAAGGCTAAAGTTTGGAAGTTTGGAATATTGGAATGATGGAATATTGTTTGAAACTAGCATTAATCCCCCGCTGGCGGGGGAAAAAGGGGGTGGAAAATATGGGAGAGTTGCTTAATGGAAATTCAAGTTAAAATTATATGTTATCAAATTCCACCCCCAGACCCCCGCCAGCGGGGGATTAACAGGGTTTCAGACAAACATTGAAGTGATTGAAAAAGGATGGAAAAAAATGAGTAGATGTTGGGATGTTGGAAAGCGAAGTCAGAGACATTCGCTTATCAGGGATATCAAAACTGTCTGAATTAGGATTTACCCCGTAGGATTTTTATCCAACGGGGTAAACCCCGTAGAATGATATTCAACGGGGTGAAGGATTTAAGGATAATAGGATTTCGTGAAAATTGACAAATAATAAATAATTAGATGATTGAATGATTGTTTTTAAAGTTTGGAGAAAGCGAAGTTATGAGGAACTCGCTTGTTGAAATATACGACTAATGTTATTTTGAAACTAGCATTAATCTCCCGCTGGCGGGGGAAAAAGGGGGTGGAAAATATGGAAAAATTGCTTAATGGAAGTTCAAGTTAAAATTATATGTCATCAAATTCCACCCCCAGACCCCCAGCCCCCAATAAAACACTTTGTTTCACAGGGCAGGCAGCGGGGGATTAACAGGGTTTCAGACAAACTGTGAAGTAATTGAAAAAGGATGGAAAAAAATGTGCAGATGTTGGGATGTTGGAAAGCGAAGTCAGAGACATTCGCTTATCAGGGCACTCGTTTATCAGGGTGTTTGATTGCGAATCGCCTTCGCTAAAGCTTCGGGTATCTGCGCTAAAGCTTTAGCGGCAGCGCACGATTGCGAATGTACTTCGCCAAGGCTTCGGGTATCTGCGCTAAAGCTTTAGCGGCAGCGCACGATTGCGAATGTACTTCGCCAAGGCTTCGGGTATCTGCGCTAAAGCTTTAGCGGCAGCGCACGATTGCGAATGTACTTCGCCAAGGCTTCGGGTATCTGCGCTAAAGCTTTAGCGGCAGCGCACGATTGCGAATCGCCTTCGCTAAAGCTTCGGCGATTGCGATAGGGATAGTAGTCTCGGCTGAGCCGAGACGAACAGCCCGGTGACAGCCGGGTTTGCAATTGAGAAGTGCCTGTCAATCGCCCAAAAAATAAAAAATAAAAAACTTAAAATAAAGTAAAATGTTTAATAAAAATAGAATAAGATTATTATCAGCATTAGCAGTTGTTTTGGTAATTGGTTTTTTTCTGGTTATAAATAATTTGAGGCCTGTCAGTGAAAGGAAAAAGAAAGGACAGGAAAGGTTGAATCCTAAAAAGGAATTGCAAAAAATAAGTAAAAGAATCTCTGTTTTATCAGATAGTATAAAGAAATTTCCGGAAAAACCAATCCTTTTTTATAAAAGAGCAGGATTGTACAAATCGATAAATAAATACGATAATGCTTTGGAAGATTATTCGACGTTTATAGAAAAGACTAAAGACGGGAAATTAAAATCCATTGCTGAAAAAGAATTTGAATCAGTAAAAAAAGTAAAAAGATTTTTAGAAAAACAAAAAGATTAAAATTATGACAAAACATGAATCAACACATAGTCTATATTATCCGCCAGGGGGAATATTAATATGGATAATTATTATTGTGGAGCTGATAACCTTTATGGGAGGTCTTACGGCTTTTGCTGTTTTCAGGAACAGAAATATCGGATTAGCAATTGAGTCACAGCATCATTTAAGTGCGCTGATCGGTACGATTAATACAATAATATTGATAACAGGAGGATATTTTATGGCAGTCGGAATTAAAAATCTTAAAAAGGGATTAAATCAAATTGCCTCCAAAATGATCTTGTTTGCGATGATAGCAGGAATTGCATTTTTATTTCTCAAGGGTTATGAGTATTACGACAAATTGAGTGATGGTATCGGTCTTAGCACTAATACTTTTTTTACTTTTTACTGGCTGATAACCGGTTTCCATTTTATACATGTTACGGTTGCGGTCATTATATTACTTGCTTTATACATTAGTGTCAAAAAAAATAAGTACACAAAGGATAATTTTCTTGATGTTGAGACTGGAGGCGCATTTTGGCATTTGTGTGATTTGATTTGGATATTGGTATTTCCTGTGTTTTATTTATTGTAAAAAGTTGAAAAAGTTGAAAAAGATGAAAAAAGAAAATATACTAACTATAACATGGATATTGCTTGTGATTCTCACAATACTGGAATATACTTTTGCAGAAATATCCTTGCCTGCCAAGATTGCATTTGGAGGAATAATGACAGCATCATTTATAAAATATATTGGAGTAGCATTTCAATTTCTGGAATTAAAACACGCTCATGGTTTTTGGAAATTTATTGCAGTAACCATAGTTGTGCTATTTGTTGTAATAATGACGGTGATATATTTGTGATTTTTTGTTCGTTGTTTTTTGTCCCTCGTTTGGAAGTTGGAAAGCGAGGTCGGAGACGCTCGCTTATCGGGGTAGCTTAACTGTCTGAATTAGGATTTACCCCGTAGGATTTTTATCCAACGGAGTAAACCCCGTAGAATGCTATCCAACGGGGTGAAGGATTTGAGGATTGTAGGATTCTTTTGTTTGGTGTTTGGTGTTTTGAAGTTTTTGCACAGCAGCCCCCCTGATGAAATATTTTTAGATTTCACAGGGCAAGCCTCATCCAACCCGCAAAAGCACTGCGCTCCCCCTTGTAGTTTTACTCCACTTCGTTACGTAAAACGACAGGGGGATGTAGCAATCCGCGATTTCCCAGTGGGTGATTGCGCGGTAGCGGCTACAGGAGGAAGTGTTTTGAAGTTTGGATCGCCTTCGCTAAAGTTTCGGCGATTAAAAATGAAATACACCTTTCCAATACATCACTTATTTTCTTTCATTTTAATATATGAATCAATATATCTTTTCCTTTTATCCTCAAAGATATCATCGATCGTTATCAGCATTCCGGTTTCATAAACATCTCCAAAATGAGAATTATGAGAAGAGCCGAATATTTTCATTGTAGTAGAAAGATTCATATATGCATTAACAAGCGGCGGAACATTTTCGTCCAAAGCTCTTAAAGTTCTAACAAGATTTTTATAATCCTCATTATAGTCATTTAATTTGAAATAAGAACGTAATTCATTTTCAGGCGTTTTAATTTCAACCGGATAAATTGGAGTTAGCAAATTGTCAGGATCGGGAAAATATATTTTTAGGAAATAGCATAATAAATCTCTGCCTTTTTGATCGAAATCGGGATACATTGTAAATTTTCCGAAAAAATATTTCATATCAGGATTATCGACAACTAAGGTACCCAGACCGTCCCAAAGGTTATCAAGAGAAAATATACCTTTTCTGTTGATGCTGGGTTGATAAGCAGGTTGAACAAATGATCTGCCTAATTCTATGGTTTTTTCCCAATACTCATCGATAAATTTCTTTGAAAATTTAAATAATTTTGAAGTAGGTGTAACAGGAATACCATTTTTATCTTTATGATCATCTTTGCCAAGAAAAAACCTGTATCCGCCAATGATATTTTTCCCATCAGGATCCCATACAATAAGTTGTTTGAATGGTATATCAGCAGTATCATATTTATCAATATCTATGCTTTTGCCTGTTCCGCCACCGGATTCTCTAAAAGTAAGTTCACGCAATCTTCCCACTTCCTTAAATAAATTGGGAGCTTGATCATGTGTAAATATATAGATTTCATTGCCACCTTTATTTGTCTTTCTTACGAATAATTCAGGAGTTAACTCTTTTTCCAATTCCTCAGTCGGGATTTTGGGGATTATATCTTCTTGAGTTTTCATAATTATTTGATTTCATTTTTAACTGTATTTATAAAATCATCATCAAACTTAGCATTCGGATTATTTTTCAACGAATATACGAATTTTCTAAAAATCAGAGCCCATTTTTTTACTTTAAATCTTTTGTCAATTACTTTATATGATATAGGTTTGCCTATATAAATCTTAATTGTTTTATTTTTGAATCTGAATAACTCATCGACTAAAAAAAACATCTCCAGATTCACTTTTATACCGATTTTTTTTCTCCAATAAGCAAGATTATAAAATCTGTTTGAGTTATATGCTTCTATATAAACAGGCAAAATATCTCTTTTGTTTCTCTTTGATTGTGTCAAAAATGAATATTTCCATTCCAGATCCTGTACTTTCCCGTTTATTTTTCGTGATACTAATCCTGCAGGAAAGATCAGGATTATATTTTCATCGGAAAAGGATTTATTCAGCACTTCCCTGTATTCCTGATTGCTTCCATGTTTATTGACAGGTACAAATAAGGGATTTAGGTTTGGCAAGATCATCAGAATATCATTAGCTAAAAAGAAAAGATCATTTCTAACTTTTCCGACTGTGTCCATCAAAGCCAGTCCATCCAGCCCGCCAAGGGGATGGTTGCTTATCAAAGTAACTTTTCCGGTTTTAGGAATATTTTCGATTCCAAAGACCTTAATATCGGTATTTAATTTTTTTAATGAAGCACTGACAAAATCCAATCCATATTTGTCTTTGTTTTCATATAAGATTTCATTAGATTCATCTTCATGCACGATTTTTCTCAGATAGTTATAAACAAATCCCGGAATTATCCTTGCAAGCCCGGGGCTTTTTTTCTTAAAAACATCCCTTAGATCTATAGTTTTCTTTGTTATTTTAAGATCTCCCATTTACCAAATTAATTTAATTAATATATAATCTCTCTTCCGGAATCATTTTGACTGAAATAAACACTTTTTTATTTCAAAAGTATTCTATCAAAATAGTTCCTGAAAACTTTTACCCAAAGTTAAATAAAAATCAGAAAATATTATATAATTTTTGTTTTTTTCATGTGTTTATACCCTGAGTAGATACTTAAATTTTTATAAAACTTGAGATTGAAATATTTTTTTTATTAATAACTCTGATAAAATACGTTCCGGCAGGCAATTTTGAAACATCGACTGAGATACTTTTGCTTTGATCGTTTATTATATTTTTTAAAATATTTCCATTAATATCTATGATGTTTATAATGGATTTATCGCTAATATGATCAGAAAAACTCAAAGTCAATACAGTATTTGCCGGATTAGGAATAATTTTAAAATCTGTATCTGTTAAAATATCTTTTTCACTTAAAATATTGTTTGAAAATCCGGGTGTTGGATCCATAAAACCAAATTCACCTGTTCCATCAGGATATCTTCCCATTGAGACATCTTTCTTCTGCTTGTCAAAAGATATTTCATCTATCATTTCATATCCGGTTGAACCGGAATTAAATATTCCGATATATTCGCCATCGGCACTCAACTTGAAATTGCAATGATTTTCGCCTTGCTCTTCATCTTTATCAGCCCAAAAAAGAATAAATTCATTTGGTAAAAGCCATTGTTCCGGCATTTTCCATTTTGTTTTATTATTTTGATTATCAGTCAGGTATTTATCACCAAGAAAAATCGTATCCGAACCATAATTGTATAATTCAAGCCAATCATCATATTCTCCTGCTTCATCCTGAATAGTATTATCATTGCTTGCCATAAACTCGTTAATAGCAAGATCTAAACCTGATTCGGGGAAATAAAATGCTTTATAATCACATGCCGGCTCATTAAATTCAAAATCCTTTTTGTCTGTAATCGAAAGATAATAATGTAAATATTTATTGCCGGCAGATGAAATTGAAGGAGAAGAATAAATACCGTCATTCATTATCACATCACCATTTTGCCCGAGATCATTTAATTCCAAATACTCAAATTCACCATTATTAAATCGATAGCTGAGTTCGATTTTAGATAGTAATTGGTTATTATCAATTTCAACAATTATCTGAAAGGTTTCGTTGTTTTGATCAAATATTATTTTATCTGAACCAATATCCGGTAACAGTTTATTGATTTCCAGTTGTTCATTTGCCCAAAATCTTCGTGCACTTAAAAATTGTTTTATTCCAATCGGCACATGATCATATCCCGGAGCTATATCATATGAGTCTAAAAAATCCTGAAAAGTAAATCCATAATCCAAAGTTCTGTATTGATCCATCAACGCTGCTTCAGAAATAAGATCTTTCTTTTTATCCAGATATTCATTTAATTTCTGAGTTTGGTATATCGAATCGATTATCTCTTTCATATAAGATGTAAATCTGCTTCTATATATTTTTTGATCCAAAATACGCTTGTAAAGAGGTCTTTTTTGAGAATCACGAGACCATTCATATATATTTCTTTTTGCCCAGTCGATACCAAACCAATCGATTCCAAATGTATTATCGAGATCATAAATAATATATTTGAATTTTCCCGTTTTTTGATCATGATACAGGTAGAAGTTGTTTTTATTAAAGATATAACCATCCCAATTTGCAGTGAGTATATCAAAAGCCATAACTTTCAGATAAGAATCAACATCGAATATCTTTTCCATTTCACACATGAAATCCTTATCACTTGTAGTGTTTAATACTTTAATGAACAAGGCTAAATCCGAATAATCATCTACATCTTTATTTGTTTTCAGATCGTAGATTCTTCTTCCATTTGCTTCTTTTTTGTAATAATCACCCTTATTTCCCCAATAATTGAGGTCCGCAGGATAAAGGCATTTGTAGAGATTTCCTCCATTGTTTCCATACCTGAGTTTCACAAATTCCTCATCAATATGTTCTACGTTGATATACAAACCATAGTAATCTCCGTTGATATAAAGCATAACATGATTTGCTCTCGGAGCAATTATTCCCATTTGATCAGCCAGATCTGTACAAAATTTTGATCTTACAATTGATGGATCGTTATGTTCCCCGTTAAGATTAAGCTTTTCGACACCATAAAATTTTCTACCCTTCTTAAATGTATTGAACGATATTTTGAATGATTTTTTCTTTGATTTCCGCGAAGTATTTCCTCTTAATCTAAATCCTACTTCTTTGATAGTATCATTTCCTGAATTGTCCTTGAAAATAAAATCTGCTTTAAATTCATGATCGCTCCATTTGTTTTCATATTTCAGTATCTCTTGTAATGAATCGGGATTAATTATTATTTCGATTTTCGGGATTATAGTATCTTGAAATAGTTTTCCGTTATCAGGGAAAGGAGTTTGGCTAAACCCTAAATTAAAATATAAAAGCAGTAAATAAATAAATCTATATTTCATCATAATAATGCAAGTTACATTTTTTAATGAAAAAAACGTAACTTGCAAATGACAATATTGGTTACAAGACAATTATTTTGATTTTGGAATTTGTGCTCCTGCTTCATTTGTTGCACCAAAAAGCAGTAAAGTTTCTTTCCAGGGATATTTGTTCATAAACATTGTTGCATTTGATGTCATAGTTCCCTGCTGGTTCAATCCGAGAGCTCTTGACCACTGATTTACAGCAGAATTAGGGTCGTAGTTGGTAGTTTCATTATACCTTGCACTATAAAAACCCTTTAAATAAGCCTTATTAACATTGATATCGGGAGCTTCACCTTTATTGCCTGATACACTTTCAAATTCCAGGTCTTCAAATTCATCCACGGTTAGTTGAAGTTTGGTATTGCTCTCAGGAGTATAATACAGATCACCTCCTTTATTCCCAAATAATATATTATTATCGATTTTAATATATTCATCTTTACAGAATCTGGAGTTATCAATACCACCCATTATATTTGCACCGATAATATTATCATGGATATCATACTTTAATTTTGTCATGATCCTTACCCCATATCCCATATCCAGATAATCTTTTAACCGGCTCCAGGTAAAAAGAATCGTATTATTGGCAATTTCCACTTCTCCACAGGAAACCATATTTCTTCTCTCTTTACTACCCGGACAAGTACCGTATATCTCAATAGCAGCCATTCTGTTTGCTACAAAAACATTATTTATGACTTTAAATGTTCCGGAATGTAAGCCAGCCTGAATAGCAAAAGAAGCACCATTTACAAAAACACAATTACTGATCGTAATATTTCCTCCTCTTGAAGAACTTCTAAAAGAAATCAGGGGTTCTCCCACGGTACTGTTAAATCCTTTTAACGGTTCGGTAGGCAATCTCATCAGGCCACCTTCCACGCCTTCAACAAATCCTTTCTTTGGATCATAAAGATTTCTTTCACCGCTATCCCAAACTATGCCGTCTATTACAGTATTTTCCACATTTTTTGTAAATCTCAGCATTGCTTTTCTCGACTTACCTCCACTTGCATTATCTGGTTGAAATACTGTTGGGTGATTGATAATATCCTGTTTGGTAAATCCTTCATCCCAACTGCCGTATAATTTTAACGGTTTATCCGATTCCAGATATCCAATTTTGAATGTTCCCATATATTTACCGCCTGCGATAAAGATCTCATCACCTGTTTTTGATTTCTTTATTGCTTTATCTATATTTTTCAAGGGCTGATCTATTGTTCCCGGATTTCTGTTTTTACCTTTTGAAATGGAAACATACCAAATCCTTCCTGTTAAGGTGGCGTCTTCAGTTGTCTTCTTGTCTTGTTTTTTTTCTGTTTTATTTTTTGGTAGTTTATTTCTCGAGCTTTTAATTTTATTTTTCAAATTTCCGAACTGAGCATCTGCATTTAGCGCAAAGAATAACAATAGTACTAAAGAAAGAATTAATGGTCGCTGTTTAGATTTCATGATTTTTTGTTTAAAGATTAATAAATATAATTCAAAAATTATTCTACATCGTTTGTAATTAATTATATCTTTTCCGGTAATTGTTTTTTTGCTTTAGCCCCTAATGTTTTAAGATTTTCTACTTTTTTTATAAGATTTCCCCGTCCTTTTGACAGTTTATTCATCACATCATTGTAACTGTCTCTTGCTTTATCAAGTTTATTGCCCATATTTATCAAATCTTCTATCAATCCATGAAATTTATCATAAAGGGCGCCTGCTTCTTTTGCAATCTCGAAAGCATTTTGCCTTTGTTTTTCATTTTGCCACATACTGTCAACAATTTTCAGGGTTGCAAGAAGAGTAGATGGAGTAACAATTACTATATTCTTTTCAAAAGCTGTATTATACAAAGATGGTTCTTCCCTGATAGCAAGAGAAAAAGCCGGTTCTACCGGTATAAACATTAAAACGAATTCTGGAGTTAATCCTTCGAGAAGATCTTCATATCTTTTTTTACTCAGTTCATTTATATGGGTTTTGACAGAAATATGGTGTTGTTTAATATTATTGGACTCTTCATCTTTATCTTCGGAATTGATGTAGCGTTCATAAGCAGAAAGGGATACTTTTGAATCAATTATCATTCTTTTATTATCAGGGAGATGAATTATTACATCAGGTTGCAATCGTTGCCTGTCTTCATGATCATTTGCTTTGTAACTTTCCTGTACAAAATACTCCCTTCCTTTTTCCAATCCGGATTTTTCTAATAAACTATTTAATATTGCTTCACCCCAAATGCCTTGGGTTTTGCTGTCTCCTTTCAAAGCTTTTGTAAGATTGATCGCATCCTGACTCAGTCTTTGGTTCATATCCTTAAGCTGATTGAGTTGCTCTTTCATTTCCTTATGTCTGCCAAAACTATCTTTATCGACCCTTTCTACCTTTTGTTTGAATTCTTCCATTTTTTCTTTAAAAGGATTAAGTATTTGATCGAGATTTTCTTTATTTTGTTGTGTGAATTTCCGGGATTTATCTTCCAGTATTTTGTTTGCCAGATTTTCAAATTCTTTGCGGAAAATTTCTTCTTTTTCCTTCAGCCTTTTTTGTTCCTCCTGCCATTTTTCTTCCCATCTTTCAATATCTTTTTTCCACTGAGAAGCGATATTTTTCAATTCCGATTCTTTAATTGTTATTTCCTGCTTTAGATTTGATATTTCATTAAATTTTTCTTTTTCAAAAGAAGAATGAATGTATTTTAATTTAGAAATTTTATTTTGAAAATGTATCCGGGTCAATAGATATGATAATAAAGCAGTCACTATTATAATTGGAATACCTATTAACAGCATATAATCAATGTTTTGAATCATATATAAGTAATATGTGAAGTTTTTTTAGAATTAAACCAAAGGTACAACTATTTAATAAAAAAAACAAGTGGACATTATGGAATAACCAACTTAATCTATACAGATTTCAATATTTAGTGCGGCAAATTAAAATATTAAATAATAGTAACTACTCAGGTAGAGTCATTTTGATTGAAAAAAACTCTTTTTTTGCCATATTTCAGCTATTTTTTTCGACGTAGCTCCACTACGCCTTCAAAAAATAAGCTTCTTCTGACAAAAAAATAGAATTTTTTCATCTCAAAAGCACCCTACCTGAGTAGTTACAAATAATAAATGCATTCAATTTATCATCTTTAACGATTTTGGCTGAATTAAATCTTTCAATGTTAACTGTGAATCTACTATTTCTAAAAATTCCGACTTCCCAGATGAAAGCAGCTTTCATTTTCCCTTTTTATTCTTCTCTACCGATTATAGCAATAGATTTTCTTACACTTAAATATACGTTTTATAATTGGAATATTCTCTGTTTTCAGAGGAGAAATAACCAAAAATAAATTCTATAATTGGTTTTTTTTATATTTTTGAAGCATTTATTCCAAATATGAATATTGAAATTTCACACTTTAATAACTTGTTGACAATAAACGATATTTCATAGTATATATGAAGATTATAAATTGATTAAATCTGCGAAAATCAGTACAATCAGTGTCATCCGTGTTCTATTTTTAAAATATTTTGGATATTGATAATTGGGTAGATAATCAAATATTTTCTATTTGTATTTTGTTTTTATTACACTGTTTGTCAATCACTTAACGAATATGTTAAATTTGAATAGATATATTGTATTTAAATATTATTTGATATTATTCTAAACATTGCAACAAAGCTTATTCATAACTTGATTATTATCCTGATTTTGATTATATTTGTATGATACCAAATAAACTCCAAAATGACGCATATATTCAATTTTAATTTTCCAATATTTTCGTTAAAAATACTCGCCGTAGCTATGGCTATGCCTGCGTTTTTTAACTCAATTTTGAAAAATTAATTCTTAAATATTTATACGTCATTCTAAAATTTATTTGGTATAAATCCGAATTGTAGAATAATCCATTTGAATGAGCATGAATATATCTGAAAAACATATATCCGTTTGCGGACAAAAGATATGGACAAAACATATCGTTGTTGATGAAAATAATAGCAAACCTACTATCATAATGCTTCATGATGCACTAGGGTCTGTTACACAATGGAAAGATTTTCCTCTTAAGCTGGTTGAAAAAACAGGATGTAATGTTCTGTTGTATGACAGACAAGGTCATGGTAAATCCTCCAAAAGATATAAACCTTTAACAAAGATTTTTTTTGCAGATGAAGCATTATCAACATTACCACAGGTTATCACCAAATACAATTTAAACAGTTTTATACTTTACGGGCATAGTGACGGTGGAACTATTGCATTGCTCTTTGCAGCAAACATACATATGCCAAATCCTGTTGCTATTATAGCAGAGGCTACTCATGTATTGAATGAAGAGAAAACAGTCGAAGGTATCAAAAACACTCTGAAAAATACTCCTGCTATTATCCAAAAACTAAAAAAATATCATGGAGATAAAACCGAAACTCTTTATTCGGACTGGTCAAATCTCTGGCTTAGTGAAGGAATGAAAAACTGGAATATCACTTCCAAACTCAACAGGATCGAAATACCAACATTGATTATTCAAG
>Ga0256832_1000547_pt1 | contig 24590 bp, 22 predicted proteins | sample 134614metaG_FD_190534 | JGI IMG/M metagenome (GOLD analysis project Ga0256832, IMG submission 190534) | Hydrothermal vent microbial communities from Lau Basin, Pacific Ocean - 134-614 | ecosystem: Environmental > Aquatic > Marine > Hydrothermal vents | place: Pacific Ocean: Lau Basin | collected... | reverse complement strand
AATTCCTAGATGGTCTCTAGCACAGATTAGTTTATTGGTCACTTTATCGTAAATTGCAAAAGCAAACATACCGTCGATATGGTTGAAGATATCTTCTTTGTAAAAATCGTAGGCAGCAATAAGAACTTCAGTATCACTTGATGTTAGAAAAGAATAGCTATTCTTTTCTAACTTTTTTCTTAGTTCAATATAGTTATAAATCTCTCCATTAAATACAATAGTATATCTATCAAGATATTGAAATGGTTGATTGGCATGACTTTCAAGGTCAATAATGCTTAATCGAACATGTCCTAAGCCACAATGAGTATTATTATAAGTATGATAAGACTCTCCTTTTGCATCAGGTCCTCGATGTCGCATTTGTACTAAATTATTAGCTAATGGTAATTTTTCGTTATTTATATATCCTACGATTCCACACATACATATTCCCCCTTTAAAATATGTTTCAAAAACAGATTAGTTTGAATACGGCTATTAAAATTAGAAAATGATTTGATAGCCCCTTTTTGAAGATGGCTATAGATTTTATCATCTATGCTTTTTATGGCTTCTAAAAGTTGTTGACTACTTTTACTATCTATAAGTATTGAGTTTTGATTATGCTCACACATCTCCATTATTCCAGGTAATTTTGTAGCAATAACAGGTATTCCCAAAGCAAAAGCCTCAATAATTACTCCAGGGTATCCTTCTTTATAAGATGGAAGAATAAGAACATCATACCTATCCATAACATCAAGGACTTCATCTGATTTTAATGCACCTTTATAGTTTATACCCAATTGTTTAAAGTATGAATCTGAGTACTTCTCGTAATCATATTTTATTGGTCCATAAAGATCAACGGTATAATCTTTATCTAACCACTTAATGGCTTGACAAAGTTCATCTATACCCTTCTCTTTATTAATAGAACCTATATATACAAATCGTTTTCTAAAAGTTCGTTTTTTATTTTTTTGAATTTTTTCATCTCTTACATTTGGAAACCAATAGGTATTTTTATTATACTTTTTGAAGGTATATACTAAATGTTTAAGTTCAAAAAAAACACTATTAGAATTTTTAAGTATAAATCTTATTAAAAACTTTTGTATATAGTTAGAGGTTAAATATTTGTCTTCAAAATCACCAGCAAATATTCTAATACTAAGATTTTTTTTAAAAATTTTTGATAGAACTACTAAAATAGGACCAAGTGATAGATAGCTATTTCTAAGTGCATGTAGTGATACATAATCAACATTTCGTATATTTTTAAAAATATAATATAGTGAGTAGAGAAGCGTTTTTCCTTTTCCTCCATAATTAGCACTTAATGTATCAACTACTATAAAATCTATACCTCTTTTTTCTAATTCACTAATTAGTAATTCAAACAGTATGCTAACGCCACCTGTATCTGTGGAGTCAAACTTATTTTGACGTGAGCCAATTAGTAGTATTTTTGACATAGTTTTACTCTCTTTTTTTAAAAATCAATTAAAGTACTTATCTAATCTTTTTTATATTTCTTTAATAAATAAGCTTTTTTTTCTTTGGGTGGGTAGTCCCCTGTATAATCATATTTATCTATATTTTTATTGTGAAACTCATCTAAAGAGCATATATATTTAGCAGGTATTCCAGCATATACACTATTGTCTTTTAGCTCCCCTTTTACTAAACTACAAGCACCAATAATAACATTATTGCCGATTTTTGTATTTGGTAAGATAGTAGCATTCATACCAATAAAAACATTATTTCCTATGGTAATCTCTCCAAAAATATCTACATTTTTGTATCCTGGATATTTTTTACGTATAACACCAACTGAACCATCATGAGTAATAAAGTTAACACCACTTGCTATTCTAACATTGTTTCCCATACTTATTAGATAAGGCTCACTTCCCCACCCACGTGTCTTAAAATTACAATTATTACCAAAATTAACACCTACTATTTTTGCTAGTCTATTTTTTGAAATTATACGATGATAAATTGCTGTAGATATAAATTTTATTTTTTTAATCATTGTTTATACTCCTTTTATTTTTACTCATATATTTTCTATACCATAGTTGAAAAATTAAAATAAACCAAAGTTTATTTATATTGTTTAGATTATTGTTTTCATAGTTTTTATATATACTTTTTATATATGTGTAGTTTAATAGTTTATGTTTATCTATCTGCTCTTTTGAAAAGTTTTCTTTAAAAAGTACTTTTAAATCACCCTTAAACCATTCAAGTATTGGTATTGAAAAGCCCTTTTTAGGACGTTCAGTTATCTCTTTTGGTATATATCTCTCTAAAACTTTTTTAAGTAGATATTTACTTGTCCCATCTTTATATTTATATTTAAATGGCACTTGTGCCATAAACTCAGCAATACGATGGTCAAGTAGAGGCTCTCTTCCTTCAATTGAGACAGACATAGTTGCTCTATCTACTTTTGTTAAAATATCATCAACCATATAGTGGTGATAGTCCCATAGCATCATCTTCTCCATAGATGATACATTTCCATTATAAATAGAGTTTTTAGAAGAGTAAACCTCTTTTTGTTTCATAAGTTTCTCTAACTCATTATCTTTAAAGAAAGATATAGAACTAGTATACATCTCCTCTAAATTTCTATATTCTAATAGATTTTTTAATACATTGATTTTATATGATATTTTACTATTAGATACTATTTTGCTTAGAGCAACTACAGCACCTTTTAAAATATAACGTAGTAGAGTAGGAATAGATAGTATTGTATTCCATCGTCTATTCATCTCCCAATATCGGTCATATCCACAAAAAATCTCATCTCCACCATCAGCACTTAATACAACTTTAACATTTGCATCTTTTGCTACTTGACTAACCATAATTGTAGGAATACCACTACTATCTGCAAATGGTTCATCATAGACATTTACAAAATCATGAAGAATTTTTTTTGCCTCTTTAGCACCTAAAATCTTCTCTGTATGAGTTGTTCCTAAGTAGTCAGCTATCTCTTTAGCATATTTAGACTCATCATACTTTGATTCATTGAATCCTATAGTAAATGTATGTATATTTCCATGATGTTTTTGTAGTATTGCAGCAACAATTGAACTATCAATTCCACCACTTAAAAAGACACCAACAGGAACATCAGATACCATTCTGTATTTAAATGCATCAATTAAAAGATTTTCCAGTTCATCAATTAGCTCTTTTTCTGTTTTTTTAAACTTTTCAAGTTTAAAAAAAGGAGCTATTGACCAATACTCAGTAATACTTAGTCTATTTGTCTTTGTATTATAAGTAAGATAACTTCCAGCGGGTAACTTATAACAATCTTCAAAGATGGATAGATTAGAAGATATATAACCAAATTTAAAGTACTCGTTTAGTGCTTTATTGTTAATGTTAAGCTTATGCTCTTTATATTTTATAATAGGTTTTAATTCACTAGCAAATACAAACTCACTATCTTTGTGGTAGTAAAATAGGGGTTTTACTCCAACTCTATCTCTAATTAATACCAAATCAGATGACTCCTCATCATATATTGCAATAGCAAACATACCAATAAATTTATCAACTGCTTTAATACCCCAACAGTGGTAGGCTTTAAGAATTACTTCGGTATCACTATCTGATATAAATGAGTAGTTAGCTTTTTTTAGCTCTTCTCTAATCTCTTTAAAATTATATACCTCTCCATTATATACCATCTTTAGATTTTTATATACCATAGGTTGGTGACCTAGTTTACTTAAGTCCATAATAGATAGACGTACATGACCCAATGAGCAATATTCACTCTCAAAGCTACCAAAATCATCTGGTCCTCTATGGTGAATACTTTTAATCATGCTATTTAATTTTTTACTATTTTGTTTATTGAATCCTACAATCCCACACATTCTATATTTAATCCCTATTATAATTTTTAATTGTATCAGCTAGTACTGTTTCCCACCTCTTAGAGATATTTTTAATATTTAATTCATCTCTAATCTTTTTTGCTTTATCTCCAAGCTGTTCTCTTTTTTTATCATCATTCATTAATTGATTAATTGTTTGAGATAGTAGAGTAATATTGTTAGCTTCAACAAGTATGCCATTTTGATTATGAGAGATAATCTCTTTAGGGCCTGTTGGACAATCAAAAGCAATACTACAACACCCATACCCCATTGCCTCACATAATGCACCAGGAAAACCCTCTGTGCGAGAAGATAGAACAAAAATAGAAGCCTGTTTATATAGATACTCCATATCATCTATCTGTCCAACTAAAAATACCTTATGTTGCAAATTTAGTTGTGCTATTAAATCCTCTAAAGCAGTACGCTCACTACCCTCTCCAGCAATAATCAATCGCCAACTATTATTTGGTAACATACTAAATGCTTTTATAAGCATATCAAATCCTTTGATATATGTAAGTCTACCCACTCCCAAAATAATATTCTCTTTTTGAATATGGTTATGCTTATTCTGTAAAATTAGTGGATTTTTTATTATGCTAATATCTTTTACATAATGATATTTTGGTTTATCTTCTTCTGTTAAAACTATAAGATGGTCACAAATAGGGTAGGTTACTCTTCGTAAAAATCGCCAAATAGCCGTCTCAATTTTGCTTCTCCCATTGCTTAATGAATAGTGATAACTACTATGTTCAGAGATAATAACAGGATAAGAGGCAAGTTTTGCTCCTATTACTGTTAAAATATTTGTTGATACTACAAATCCAATAACAATATCAGGATTTATTTTTTTAGTTGTATTGACTATATGTTCTATTTGATTCGTAATTTGTTGGATTTTTTTAGGTAAATATTTCTTTTTGGTATTATTCATATGGAATAATTTAATTTTATTGTCTAGTATAAAAATATTATTTGAATTTGAAAGTAGTATAATGTTAATATCATATCCTATAGTTACAAAATAGTTTGCTAATGTCACTAGTATCTTCTCTGCACCACCTAGAGAGCTTAATGAGTGAATAACGAATGCTATTTTCATGCTTTCATCTCCTTCATATATCTATTTTTAGCTTTATCTCCTAGAACAGATAAGATTACAATTGAAGCAACCTGAGCAGGTTGTTCTAGCATATTATGTGAAAAGAAACAAGCAAGTGTAAAGTATGTAAGGATTAAAACTGCAAGATGTTTTTGTTCTCTATTGCCAAATTTGACTATATTGTAACTACTAAAAAAGAACATAAGTGGGATTAGAATAATCCCAAATATTCCATAATCTGCCCATACCATAGCAAAAGTATTATGAGGAGAGACTACATGATCCCATAAACGAGTTGAGGCATATCCTTTACCTAAAATAGGATTATCTAGATATATATTTATAGCATCTTTTAAAACCTCTTTTCTCTCATCCATATCGTGTGTATCAGACGATTTATTATCTGCAAAAAAATTAACTCTATTTCTCATATTTTCAGTAACTTTTAGATTAAAAGTATCAGATAGTGTATCAAACCCTCCTGTAGCTAGCCAACTAAAAAATAGAGTAATAACAGTTATAACTATAAGTAGATGAGAAGCATATAGTTTCTTTTGAAATAACATAATAAATAGGATTAATAGAAAAATCATAATATTTGACCTTGACATTGTAAAAAAAACACCTAAGAAAACTACTATTATAAATAGAAATCGTAACTTTTTAGGCACCATATCAATTCCTAATATAAGTAACACAACCATAGTACTACCTGCTATATTTGAGTTTAAATAGGTTGCGGCTGCTCTACCTACAACATAACTAACAATCTCCTTTCCAAAATAGAAGTATCCAGGATCAAAATAATCAATACCTAAAATAATTGTTGCTACTACTCCTATAAAAACAATAGTTTTTCTAATAGTAGTTAAATTATCATTATCAAGACTAAATAGAAATATAAGAGAAAAGAACATAAATAGAAAAAAGAAAAATATTTTTAGGTATTTAAACTCTCCTGCTCCTGCTGGAGATACAATAAAGTATGAAATATTCAAGATAGTATAGTAGATTATCCATATTATTAGTATATTTTTATAAGGTAAAGGTAATAATTTTTTTATATAGAATAGTACAACAATTATAAATATTGATAAATCTATAATATAAGCAGGAAAAGGAAATAATCCAACAAAAGGTAGATAAATTGTTAGATTTAGGAAAATCATACTAGTTCCAATAATAAGTATGAGGTCTTTGAATTGTATATTAAACATATCTTTACTTTAACTCTTGAAAATATCTATTTGAATTTGTTGGTTGATACTTTTTAGTAAATCCTAATTTTTTTAACTTTCTAAAATCTAAAATTTTTGATGCAAGTTCTTTATTATTTTCAACATCTACAAGAAATCCATTCTCTCCATCTTCTATAAGAGTATAGATAAAAGGAATACACTTTGTAGAGATAACAGGCTTTTTAAGGTAAAGATTTTCTAATAGAGCATTAGGTAACCCTTCTCTTCTTGAAGATAGAACAAATAGGTCTGAAAAATAGAAAAAACGATAAGGATTTGATTGAAATCCTAAAAAATTTACATTTTTTTCTAAATTTAACTCTTTCTGTTTTTTTAATAAAAGCTCCTTTTCTCCATCATCTCTACCAATAATATGAAGAACAAATTTATTATCTTCTTTAATAACCAATGCAAAAGCATCTAAAAGCACATCAAATGCCTTTGCATAAGTTAATCTTCCAGCAGCAACAACATTAATTTTTTCTTTATTAAAAGGATTTTGAATATTATTTATTTTATTATTTATCTCATCTTCATTAATTGGATTAATAAATATATCAACTTTTTCAGGAGATACTCTATAGTACTCTACAATCTCCTCTTTCATTTCAGGAGTTTGAGCTAATATTCTATCTGCTGATTGATAGGCTCTTTTAAATAGAAATCTCCAACTCTTTTTGTGTCCACCCTCTTGTGCAAGAAGTTTTGGTGATGTTGCATTTCTCAATACAATAAACGGTTTGTCTTTAATACCAAGTAGTGCTAAATATTGAGCTATACTAGTATGTGTCATAGTAGAGTAGATTATATTAGGTTGTATATTTTGAATTGCTTTTCTAAATTTAAATATAGAAAATAGTGTTTTTTTAGCATTTAGATTTATGATTTTAACATAGGTCGGAATCTCTTCTAAAAATACTCCTTCTTTAGATACCATAACTAAAAAAATATCAAATCTATTTTTATCTAGTTGCTTAATAATATTTACAGTAACACGTTCTGCACCACCACTAACAAGATTTGCCATAAAAAATACAATTTTCTTTTTCATTCAAAAATACTTTTTACATAATTAATGATTTGTAATACCACAAAAGTCAAGAATCTCTTTATTATCCAAAATAGAAATATTTTTAAATTCATCATGTGCAACTAAAAAGACAACAATATCTGCTTCTTTTATAGCTTCTTCTATATTAATTAAATTAAACTCATCTGATGATTTCAAATTTGGTTCTACAGGAAGTATATTTAACCCATCACTTAAAAGTTTTCTTGTTACATAAACAGCTGGAGACTCTCTTAAGTCATCAATATTTGGTTTAAATGCCAATCCCATACAAGCTATTTTTGGCTCTTTGTTATACTTTTTTTCAAAATTAAGTACTACGTTTTTAATTTTTTCTATTGCCCACTCTGTTTTATAACTATTTACCTCTCTAGCTGTACGAATAATCTTAGCATCTTCTCCTCCAGCATGGACAATAAACCATGGGTCAACAGCAATACAGTGACCACCTACACCAACGCCTGGTTGTAGAATATTTACTCTTGGGTGACGATTTGCAAGTTTTATTAGCTCCCATACATCAATATTAAATTTATCAGAAAGAATAGATAGCTCATTTGCAAATGCGATATTTAAATCTCTATAGCTATTTTCAGTCAATTTTGCCATTTCAGCTGTTTTTGCATCTGTTTTAAGTACCTCTCCACTAACAAATGTTTTGTAGAACTCTGCTGTAGCTTCAGTAGCCTCTTTAGTAATACCACCTACAATACGGTCATTTTCTACTAGCTCACGCATAATTTGTCCAGGAAGAACTCGTTCAGGACAATGTGCTATATGTATTTTAGTAGTATCAATACCTTTTGAAGTTAAGACTTCTGCTATTTTATCTGTTGTTCCAACAGGTGAAGTTGACTCTAAAATGACAATGTTCCCATCTTCTAAATAGGGAGCAATAGATTCTGTAGCAGATAGAACATAATCTATATTTGGAATATACCCTTCATGAAAAGGAGTAGGAACTGCAATAATAAAAATATCAGATTTTTTAGGCTTTAAGTCAGCAACTAAGTTACCAGAGTTTACGGCTGAACGTACAAATGTATCTAAATCAGGTTCTACTATATGAATCTTTCCTTGATTTATTGTATCTATAGTACTCTTTACTATATCTACACCATGAACTTTATAGTTTCGGTTTGCAAGAAGAGCAGCTGTTGGCAATCCAATATACCCAAGACCTATTACACATACTGTTTTCATCTATTTCCCTTAAAAATTATTAGTATTTTTTATATTAATTTACTTAATATTGTTTTTTTATATTTAGAATTATACTATTAATATAGTTAAAATATATTAAAAAATAGTTAAGAAAGTATTAATATATTTTTAATAATTTAGAAGACTTTGAAATATATTAAAGTCTTCTCATTAAATATTTATAATTCATCTTTTATAAGAATAAATGTTGCAGTAGTAGTAAGAAATATTAAAATAAATATACTAAATAAATTTAGAGAACTAACGGATTTAGAAGTATATGGTGAACAACTGCAAGAAGCAGTTGTATCTAACACAGTAGGAGTATAATATATACCTATATCTTCTGTATTGTCATTGTTAGTTAGATTAATATTAGTAATTTGAGCATTGCTATTTGAGTCAGAGTCAAGATTATTATTTGAACCTTGATTAGGTAAAGTTATATTATACTCATTATGTATATTTGAGAACTCAATACAGTAACTTCCTAATAATAGGTTAGTAAAATTATAATAACCATTACTATTAGTAACAGTATGAGCAATAGCATTTCCACTACATGTTGAGTTATTGTAGAGATTTACAGTTACTCCTTTGATTCCTATCTCATTAGAGTCCTGAATGCCATCTTTGTCACTATCAATCCATACTTTATCTCCAAGTATATAACGATTAGAAGGTTTAAATCCAATATCAAAGCTATGATTATTATATCCAGCCATAGGAATATCTATTTTTCTTATTTCTACTATAGCATTATTATCATCTAAAACTCCATTACTATCATTAATTCTTCTATTTACACCTTCTCCTTTATTAGGTTGAGTGAGCTCTTTTCCTGTCAGTGCATTTTGTTTATAACTACCAGCAATATTAGGAATACTAATATAACAGCCATTAGTATTGTTTTCTACTAGAGAACTAACATTATATATATGGCTTATTGTTGAAGTTTTATTTGGGTCATTAGAAAAAAGATAGTTACCATTATTATCAGTAGTGGCTATAAATATATTATCATTACATATTAATGATATATTTACATCTTTAATTCCTGTTTCATTTGCATCTTGAATACCATTACCATTTTTATCGAACCAAACTCTATCTCCTATCTCTATTGGTGCAGCTTCCGTAATTAATTCAATATCTCCCATACCATTTGCTTTCCAGCTTAATCCATTACCTTTTGTCATTGCTGTAGCATACCAATTATCTATAGAACCATCTTTTAGATTTAAAGTATTAACTCCTTGAGAATCCCAATAGACTCTTGTATCACCTTTAGGATTTTCAGGGTGAGGGTCAATTACTGTTAGTAATATTTGGTCACTACCTTTTAAAATTGCCAATGCTCCATTGGAAGATTCATGTGCACCATCTACACCAAAATCATTAAAAAATTCATTAATTCTAGTTAGAGGAGTAGTATAGCTAGATAGAAAATTTGAATAATGATATGTTGGGCAGCTACTACTACCCTCTACACTATATATACCATCTTTATAACATACTTTTAGTATCTCACCTGCAACCAAAGCAGATTCACTTGTTCTATTTGCATCTAGTATAGCAGGATAATTAACTATAGATGATTGCACAGAGTGTCTATCTAAAAAAGACAAGTACATATTGTTATATTTATCAAATTCAATATCACTTAAAATAGGTTCTGCATAGTAATGAAATATAGTTCTATTATCATCTACATAGGTATCTTCCCACGCATGCCAACCTCTAAGCTCTTTTGAGTAGTTAAGATCAAAAGATAATACTTGCTCAAATCCATTTTCTGGATTAGTTAAATTAAATTTTAATACTGATGCAGATAAATCATCTTTTGATTTAGATTTACTTGCATCACAGACGGTACCTAAATAACCTGCACCTTCATGTATCTTTAATGCCCATGGTCTAAGTTCACCATTTTTACAAGTAGGAACATTTGCTAGATTTTCAATTAAGTATTGATTGATAGTTTTATTTGATGATAGAAGAGTTGTAGTATCTTTTGAAATATCAATAGATATAAGTCCTTTTTGGTGTAGATTGACTAACCAAAGTGTACTGTTATTTTCATCTATATCAATTCCACCATAAGATATCTTTCCTACTTTAGCATATGCATCAAAATCTACATTTGGAGTAGTTGGAGAGTCAGGCAGAATATAGTTTAGGTCGGTTTCTCTATCTACAGTTCCTAAGTCGATTGGTATATTACTATTTGAAGGAATATACCCTTGAATAGAAAAGTTTTTAACTTTGCTATCATCGGTGGTATTATTAGAGTAATCTACAATATATATAGTTGAAGGGTTCTCTTTAAAACCAATATGTCTATGGAGCATGCTAGATAAGAAAAGACGCTTTTTTCTTTTTTGATATGCTTTACCCCAAATTGAGCCTAGCATTCTTTTACTGATTGTAAAAATAGGTTTAGGACCTGTACCAGGTTGTCCATATAATCCAATTGCTGGAATATTAACTGTAGAGTAGTTACTGTTCATACCTGTTGAGTTATATTTAATAAATTGAAGGCTTTGTAAATCTCCACCTATATAACTACCATTTTGTTGAATATTACTTACATAAATTGGATTTGTAGTATCTGAAAAATCATCTGGATTATATACTCCAAAACTAATATTATTATCTCCATTTTTAACAAATTGAACACTATTATGTAAACCAGGACTCTCCTTTAAATAACTTGGAATATTTGAAAACTCAATTCTAGAATTTTGTGTTACTCCTAAATACCATGAACCATTATTATCTGTAAAGGTACTAATATTGTCAGGATAGGCAGTTACTTTTATATTAGCTACACCTAGTTCATTTAAATCTTTTTTACCATAAGTATTTAATTTTAAAATACCTCCACTATTTCTTACTGGTAAGTCTTGAAATACCTGTCCACCTATTCCTGCAAATAGTAATGTACTAAATGAAAATATTAAAACTATTTTTAACATAAATAAACTCCTTTTGTTTTGTTGATAATTATACATAAAATAGATTATTTTTTAATTTAAAAAAACAATTATTAATGTATAATAACTTTTTTAGTGTATTTTTAACATAAAATTGTAAAAAAATTGTTATAGTATTGGAGTTATATTTGAAATAGATAGAATAAAATAAAAATGAGAGAGATATACTCTCTATTTTATATTATATGTTATTTTAAGAATATTTGTTTTATAGTCTTCCATCAGCTTGTTCTAAGATAGACTTAATATCAAAAACAACTTGATTTTTATTGGTAAGTTTTATATTTTTATACTTATCGTGAGCAACAGCAAGAACAATAGCATCATAGTTATCTATATTTGTATCTGATTTTAGTTCTAAATTATACTCTCTTTTAACCTCCTCTTTGTCTGCCCAATAATCACTTACATCAACATTACAACCAAACTCTTGTAGTTCACGAATAACATCAATAACACGAGAGTTTCTAATATCTGGACAGTTCTCTTTAAAGGTGATACCAAGTACTAAAACTTTAGAGCCTTCTATCTTTTTACCTTTTTTAATCATGAGTTTAATGACTTGATTTGCTACATAGATACCCATGTTGTCATTGAGTCTTCTTCCTGCTAAGATAATCTCTGGGTTATATCCTACCTCTTGTGCTTTATGTGTTAAGTAGTATGGGTCAACACCAATACAGTGTCCACCTACTAAACCTGGTTTAAATGGTAAAAAGTTCCACTTTGTTCCTGCCGCTTCAAGCACAGCGTTAGTATCAATTCCTAGTCTATTAAATATCATAGATAGCTCATTTACAAAAGCGATATTTATGTCTCTTTGTGAGTTCTCAATAACTTTAGCAGCCTCTGCTACTTTAATTGTTGGAGCTAAGTGAGTTCCTGCTGTAATAATTGAAGCGTAAAGTTCATCAACTCTTTTACCTATCTCTGGCGTAGAACCAGATGTTACTTTTAAAATTTTAGTAACGGTATGCTCTTTGTCTCCAGGGTTAATACGCTCTGGACTGTAACCACAGAAGAAATCTTCGTTGAACTTTAATCCTGAAAACTTCTCTAAAACTGGTACACATACCTCTTCAGTTGCTCCTGGGTAAACTGTACTCTCATATATTACAATATCATCTTTTTTAAGTACTTTTCCTATTGATTCACTAGCTTTAATAAGAGGAGTTAAATCAGGTTTTTTGTGTTTATCTATTGGTGTTGGTACAGTTACAATATAGATATTGCAATCGGCTATATCCTCTAATTTATTTGTAAATTGCATATTGTTTGCAATAGCCTCTTGAACCTGCTCTCTTGATAGCTCTAGTGTTCTATCAAATCCTGAACGTAACTCATCTATTCTCCACTGTGCAATATCAAAACCTACTACTTTATATTTTGATGAGAAAGCATGAGCTAAAGGTAATCCTACGTAGCCTAAGCCTATTACTGCTATTTTATCGTTCATTACTATTTCTCCTTTTTATATCTTGAATATACCATGCTATAGACTCTTTTAGACCTCTCTCTAAGGTATGAGTTGGCTCGTAGCCTAAAAGCTCTCGCATTTTATCAATATTGGCATTAGAGTGACGAATATCTCCTGCTCTAAAATCTCTATATATAGGCTCTTTTATCTCTAAGTCAGGTAGTTCTTTTTTTATCTCATTAACAATAGCTCTATAAAGATTATTTAGTGTCTCTCTTCCTCCAATAGCTGTATTAAATGCTTGACCTAAAGCTTTTTCATTGTTGGTTGTTGCTGCTAAAATATTAGCTTGAACTACATTATCAATGTATGTAAAATCACGGCTTGTCTCTCCATCACCATTAATATAAACATCTTCTCCATTGAGTATTTGTGAAATCCACTTTGGCATTACTGCTGCATAAGCTCCATTTGGGTCTTGACGTTTTCCAAAAACATTAAAATAGCGTAGTCCAATAGCTTCCATACCATAACATTTCTGAAATACACCCATATAGAGCTCATTAACATATTTTGTAACAGCATAAGGAGAGAGTAGATTCCCTGTACGCTCTTCTACTTTAGGAAGCTCCTCTGAATCACCATAAACAGACGAAGAAGAGGCATAAACAAATCGTTTAACCCCATTGTCTTTTGCAGCAGTTAACATGTTTAGAAAACCTGTAACATTATTGTGATTAGTTAATATAGGGTTATCTATAGAACGAGGAACAGAGCCTAAAGCAGCTTGATGAAGTACTATATCTACATTCTCAGTAATATTTTTACATGTTTCAAAATTGGTAATATCTCCCTCTTGAAAGTAAAAGTTTGACCACTGCTCATCTATAACAGAGTCTCTTATTTGGTCTAGGTTATGCTTATACCCTGTAGAGAAATTATCTAAACCAATAACTTTTTGATTAAGTTTTAAAAGTGCCTCTGCAAGATTTGAACCAATAAATCCAGCTACACCTGTAATAAGCCAAGTTCTTTGATTATTTAAAAGATACTTTTTAGTATTGTTATATTTCATTTTAATCCTTATATTGAAATTGAATGATTATTTTTAATGTAATTAAAATTTATAGTCTTTTTGCAGATTTTACTTTTTAAAAAAGTCTCTAACTTATTTATATCTTTCATTCTATGGGCATCGCTTCCTATAAAATCTACTAATCCTAGCTCAATAAGTTTAAGAGCAATTTTATATTCAATCTTTGAACGATTATAGAATGATTTTGCATTAACTTGAAAAAGTACACCTTGAGCTTTTAATTTTTTATACTCTTCTATGTTTTGATGTAGATATCTATAACGTTCAGGATGTGCAAGAACAGGGATATACCCATTTTCTAGTAAACTACTTATGACATCTTCTAAAATAAAAGGTTTATCATTATAAGATGTTTCAAAAAGAACATAATGATTCATAAATGTAATGATATTCTTCTCCTCAATAAGCTCTAAAAAAGTCATATCAACATAATATTCTGCTCCTGCTTCAACTAATATATCTATATGATTCTCTTTTAAAGCATTTTGAACTATATGAAGTTTATCTATAATAATTTCTCTATTGTTAGGATAAAAATCACTAATAATATGAGGTGTAGTAATTAGTTTTGTGTAGCCCAAAAGTTTAAATTTTTTTATAAGTTCTATAGACTCTTTTAAGCTTTGTACTCCATCATCTATTTCAGGAAGTAGATGAGAGTGTATATCAACCTTAAAAGGGTTATTATTTAGTTGGTAAGACTTAGAAGAAGATTTAAATAGAGAAAATAGATTCATAATTATTCATACTCATAGCTATATCCATATCCGTACTCACCACCATTGTCTTTTGAGGCGTTGAGAATTAATCCTATATTTTTAAAGTTATGTTTTTCTATCATTAACTCTAATGTTTGGATAAACTCTTTTTTTGCATAATCCTCTCGTATAATAATTAGATTTAAATCGCTATACTGCATAATTGTTTTTGTGTCACTAACAATACCAATTGGTGCTGTATCAATAATAATATACTCATATTTCTCTTTAAGTTTTTTAAAAACATCAGGTAACTGTTTTGATAATACTAGTTCAGACGGGTTTGGTGGAACTGGGCCTGATGGTATAATATCTAAATTAGCAAACTCTGTTGCATAGATAATTTCTTCTAAATTACACTCTCCATTTAAAAAATTACTAATTCCATTCTCATTTGGAATATCAAAAAATTTGTGAAGACTAGGTTTTCTAAGATCAAAATTAATTAAAAGAGTCTTATATTTCGCCATTTCTAAAATAGTTGCTAAATTTGATGAAATAGTACTTTTTCCTTCATTAGAAATAGTTGAGGTTATTAGTATTATTGTACCATTATGCTGATTACTTTTTAATTGTATATTGGTTCTTAATGTTCTAAATGCTTCAGTAAATGGAGATTTTGCTACTTGATTAACATATATAGTACCCTTTTTATGTTTTTGATAAGGAATTGTTCCATAAATAGGTAAGATAGTTTGTTCTTCAATATCATTTTTACTTTTAATATATCCATATTTTGAATTTCTTAAAAAAGCTAATAAAGAACCTAAAATTAAACCTAATACAATACCTAATAATATAATAAATTTACGTTTAGGTTTAATAGGTATATTTGAGCTATATGCTGGGTCAATAATTTGATAGTTAGAGAAGGTTGCTAATTGTAATATTTTATTTTCTGCTTGTTTTTTTAAAAGATATTCATACATTTTAGATTTAACTTCATAGTTTCTTTTAATATTAACTAACTCTCTCTCTTTTGAAGGAAGAGATTTCATCTCTGCCTCATAAGTAAGTTTACGCTTTAGTAAATTACTATTTTCATACTCAATATCTTTACGAAGAACACTAAGGTTATGGATAATTTTATTATGAAAAGATGAAATTTGTTTACGAAGTACTTTTAGTTTTGGGTATTCATCTGTATACTCTTGAGTTAAAGTTTGCTCTTCTAGTTGTGCATTTTGTAGTTTATTAATTAATCTTAATGTACTATTATCTCCTAATTTAGCAATAGATGGTGCAATAGCATCAAGATTATAATTATTTTTTACAAAATTAATTAAATTAATAATCAATTTCTTTTTTAAGTTATTTTCTGATATCTCTATTTCAATATCACTAAGCTTTTTAATATATAGTCTTGCCTCTTCTGAAGGTTTAGCAATATTTTTAGATATTTGAAGTTGTTCTAATTGCTTTTCTGACTCTTTTAGTTCTTTTTTAATATTATTTAACTCTTTTGTAATAAATTTTAATGTTCTAGAGTTTTGCTGATTTTTGCTCTCTATACTATATTTAATAAAGCTTTTTGTTAATGCATCTATATATAAATTAGCACGTTTTGGAATAGTATCTTCAAAAGATATTTTAATAAGAGATGTATCCTTTTGAAGTTGAGAAACATTGAGTCTATTTTTTATAAATGTTTCAAAGATATGTCTTGTATCTGTTCCATTTAGTACAAAAGAGATAGGTTCTAAAATATCTGATGATTTTTTATGGATAATAATTTCCATATATTGATTCTTTATAACTTTATCAAATTGATTATTTTCTATAGTTTTAAAAATAAAATCATCTTTTTTAAAAATCATCTTTTTTAATTTTTCTTTATAAGAGAGATGATAACTAAGACTAAAGCCTTTTTCTGTAGGGGTTAAAGTTATCTTTTTTCCAAAAATTTTAGGATTCAAAATTTTAATCTGTTTTACTTCTATAGGTACTTCATCTTTAAATAGCTCTACTGTTTTATACTTTTCTTTCTTAAAATATTGTACAGTAAAATCTACATATTTTAATGCCATTTTATTAATTTTATAGGTTTTTAAAAGTGTAATTTCCTCTTTAACATTTTTTGCATTATCTGTAGATATTACACTATTTACAATATCATCTGTTTTAGATTTTTGATTTGCTTTTACTTTTAAAATAGAATAAGATTGATATATAGATGGTTTTTGATAACTGTAAATATAAGCAAATAGTGTAGTTAAGATAGTTATAAAAAGAATAGACCACTTATAATTTTTTAATATTTTTAATATATCAGCAATGGTTAACTCTCTTTTATCATTAGTAGAATTTATTTTATTCATTATAGTTACTATCCTATCTCTATTTATTTTGATAAAAATTTAATATTAACAAATGGTTGAAGAATATTACTAATAAGTCTAAATACAGGACTAATCTCATTAACTTTTGTATTGAAAGCTTTCATACCATTAGGCATAACATAGACAATATCATTAGGTTTTATCATCATATTAGCTGATATAATAGAGTTAATATCTGTTAAGCTTACTATAGTCGAGGTTACTTTAGAATCTCCTGTTTTTCTCATAATTAAAATAGAGTCTCTATTTGCTTGGTCTGTTAAGTCACCAGCTTTTGCTAATATTTGTAATAGCGGTAGTTGTTCATTATCTAGTATAATTTCACCAGGTCGTTTTACCTCTCCTATAACATAGGCTCTTTTATTTATAACCTCAAGATGTATATCTGGTTTTTTTAAATAGACTTTATATGCTTTGGTTAACGCCTCTTCAGCTTCAGGTTGAGTAAGTCCTGCTAAGTGAATTTTTTTTATTAGAGGAAGTCTAATATCTCCATTTGAATCAATAAGTAGACCTCGCTCTTGCTGTGCATAGGAAGAGTTAATTGAACTTAGTTCAGGATGTTTATATATAATAATGGAGAGTCTGTCATGTGGCTGTATTTTATATTCAAAATCTACATTTTTTAGAGTAGTAGTAGTTTTTTTTGATTTTGAAGAGGTTGTTTTATTAAATAAAATATACTCATCTTTTGTAGCACAACCCGAAAAAACTATGATTATTGTTAATAAAAAGTATTTCATATTCTATTGTCTCCATATCTTTAGTAATTAATAGTAGAATATTAACAAAAACTATGTAATAATTTGTTAAAAATTATTTTAAAAGTATAAAATATTTTTTTAAAAAAGTAAAAAAAAGGTTTTAATGTGGAATTAGATGTTTTTTGTTAAAATTCAAATGATGTACTTTTAAGAAGGTAACAAATGAACTTAACACATTTAGATGAGAAAGATAAACCTAAGATGGTTGATGTCTCAGATAAAGATGAGACTACACGTATTGCTACAGCATCAGGAATTATAGAGGTTACCAATGAGGTATTTGAAGCAGTTATAAATAGTAGAACAAAAAAAGGTCCTGTATTGCAAACAGCAGTTATTGCTGCAATACAAGGAGCAAAAGAGACAAGTAGGTTGATACCTATGTGCCATCCTCTATTACTCTCTTCTATTAATACAGATATAGAAGAGTTACCTGAACTACCTGGGTTTAAACTAACTGTAACTGTAAAGTTAAAGGGTAGAACAGGTGTTGAGATGGAGGCATTAACAGGAGTAAGTGTAGGTCTATTGACTATATATGATATGTTAAAAGCTATTGACAAAGGCATGATAATTAAAAATATACAACTAGAGAATAAATCAGGAGGAAAATCAGGTGATTTTAGACGATAAGTGTAAAGAGAGACCAGATATAGAGTACCCATGTGAGTGGGGTTATAAACTTATAGGAAAAGATAGAGATGCCCTAGAGGCAGTTATTTGTGAGATAATGGGAGATAGAGAGTATGTTCAAAGAGAGGGAAATAGCTCTAGTAAAGGAAAGTTTCACTCTCTAAATATGAGTTGTCAAGTTGAATCTGAAGAGGATAGAAATGCTATTTTTAAAGCATTTCAAGACCATAAAGATGTAAAAATGGTTATTTAATATTATTATCTTTTATAGCTCTTTTGAGTTCAAAATATTTTTATAATAAATTATTAAACAATTCTAAAATATTGATTTATCTAAAAGTTTAAACCAATAATTAATAAAAAAGTTGATAAACTGTTAGTAAATAATAGATAATAACAGTGGGGAGTTTTTTATGCAGAGTAATCAATATTCAGTCAAAGTGTTTGAAACGACCATTAAAGATGAGGAAGAGTTTAAAAAATTTTTTGATACTCACTATGCTCTATTTAAAGATCATCTAATTTTAATACAAGGTGATATGAGTGATGATATTAAAAAATATTTAAAAAGCAAAAAGCTATACTATCTTCAAAACATAAATCTACCTAAAGGTCGGTCTCGAAAGGCTTTAGAGAAAGAGTTTAAGAGATTAGAGATTGAATCTGCTATTACGAAACAGATGGCTGAAGCTGAGATAAAAAAACTCTCTAGTAGGTTACAAAACAATCTAACAGTTTTAGATAGTATGATACGTAGTGGTCGTGAAATTAATATTGATGGAGACCTTTTATTGTTAAATCGTGTCAATAGTGGAGCGACTATCAGTACAACAGGAAACTTAATTATTACTCAAGTAGTTGAGGGAGCTATCCGGTGTAATGGAAGCTTTATGATGTTAACAGCCTCACCTAAGGCAAATATTGTCTTTAATGGTGTTGAGGTTGACAATTCATTACTTGAAGATAGATTAAATCGTGTTGAGTTAAAAAATAATGAAATCATAATAACACCTGTGTTAAAAAAGGATATAAATTGGGCATTGTAATAGCAGTTATAAGTGGGAAAGGTGGTGTTGGTAAAACAACAGCAACAGCAAATCTTGGTTTAGGTATAGCACTAAATGGTAAGAAGTGTGTAGTGGTTGATTTTGATATAGGTCAGCGTAACCTAGATATGATTTTAGGTTTAGAGAATCGTGTTGTTTATGATATGGTTCAAGTGATGGAGGGTGAAGCAAATCTTAAGCAGGCACTTATAAAGAGTAAAGTGAGTCCAAATCTTTACTTTTTAGCAGCTTCTCAAACAAAAGATAAATCGGTACTAGATTCAAAAAAAGTAGAAAAGCTTATTTCAGATCTTAAAGAGGATTTTGAATTTGTTATTTTAGACTCTCCTGCTGGAATTGAGAGTGGATTTGAACATACAATTGAGTTTGCTGATGCAGCTATTATTGTTGTTAACCCTGAAGTCTCCTCTATTCGTGATGCAGATAGAGCAATAGGCATATTAGACTCTAAATCAGCAAAAGTTAAAAAGGGTGAAGAGGTACTTAAGTGGCTTATTATTAACCGTATTGTAGCAGATATGGTTGAGGGTGGTGAGATGCTTAGAAGTGATGATATTTTAGAAATTTTAAACATTAAGTTAATTGGTAAAATTCCAGAAGATAAAGGAGTAATTGAGGCTTCAAATCAAGGAAAACCTATTATTTTAGATAAAAAATCTATAGCTGGTCAGGCATATGCTCGTATTGCTGGTCGTCTATGTGGTAAAAAGATAGATATGAAAAATGTTGAGATTTCAGATAGTGGACTCTTTAAAAAAATAGTAGGGATATTTAAGTAATGTTTAGTTTTTTTAATTTTGGAAAAAAGAAGAGTGCCTCTATTGCCAAAGATAGACTAACTATTGCCATTATGTCAGATAGAGATCGTACCAATGGATATCCATTCATGGATGAGATGAAAGCTGAGATTATGGAAGTTGTTCAAAAGTATGTAGGTGTTAGAGGAGTGGAGATTAGAAAAGAGGTTGATGGTGATATTGAGGCACTTGCCATTGATGTAGAGCTTGATAAAAATGCCTAGATAGGTATTTGTTGTACTTTAGGTTTCTTTTTATTAAGCTTAGGTATGTGTAGGCTTGATTGTAACCAATAACATTAGTTTAATGTAATACCATATCTGTACTTAGGTTTATAATTTTGAGTGGGGAGTATTGGTTTTTAAACCCAAGTAGAGTTTTAGTTAAGAAGATTTTTTATCCTCTTCTCTTATATCCCTAATTTTCTTACCAATAAAAGCAGTAATTCCAATAGCTCCATAAAAGATTCCAAAGAAGAGTAGAATTTTAATAAGAATCTCTTCTATATTCATAATATCTCCTTTAGTGCTTTTTGTTCCAACTTAAAACTTCTATTGCATAGCTCTGCCATCTCTATGTCATGTGTAACTAAGATAAGTGCTGAATTATTGTTTTTGATATACTCTAAAAGAACCTCCATTACAAGTTTTGCAGTCTCTTTGTCTAGGTTTCCTGTAGGCTCATCGGCAAAGATAATTTTAGGTTTTTTAGATAGAACTCTAGCTATAGATACACGTTGTTGTTGCCCACCAGAGAGTTCACCTATCTTTTGAGTCATAAGCTCTTTTATCTCTAAACGCTCTAAAAGGTTATTATCTATTTTCTCTTTTGAGAGTAGGGTGGCTATTTCAATGTTATCTAAAGCCGTCATACCTTTAAATAGGTAATGGGCTTGAAAAATAATGCCCAACTCATAACGTCTTAAGTTCTCTAGTTGCTCTTCACTTAGTAAGTATATATCTTTTCCTAAAAGAGTAACATTGCCACTATTTGGTTTTATAAAAGAAGAAAGGATATGTAGTAGAGTTGATTTTCCAGAACCACTACGACCTACAATAGCAATACTCTCTTGTTCTTTTAGTTCTAAATGGACATTGTTAAATAGTTCATAGTCAAATTTATGTGCAATATTTTTAGCAGTTAATAGTATTTGAGACATTTTATTTTCTTTATAAATAAGATAGAGAGATTATATAAGAAATTTGTTTAGAGGTAGGGTGCGATTGTCATCACACCACTAAAAAAAGAGAAAGTTATGCCATCTGTTTTGCAACCTCAGCTGCAAAATCCTCCTCTTCTACTTCAATACCTTCACCAACTTCAAGTCTAATAAACTCTGTAATCTCTGCTTTACCGTTAGAGATTTTTGCAATATACTCTCCAACAGTTACAGAGTCGTCCATAACATATTTTTGGTCAAGAAGTGCTAACTCTTGGTCAAGAAGAGTATTGTCAGAGATAAATCGCTCTAGTTTACCTGGAATAATTTTATCCCAAATCTTTTCAGGTTTACCCTCTGCTTTTAATTCAGCCTCAATAGCTTTTTTCGCCTCTTCAAGTACTTCATCTGTAAGCTGTTGTCTACTAACAAATTGAGGTACATTTTTAAGAGGTTTCCCAAGTCTAGCTAACTCTTCATTCTCTTTTTTTACTTTTTCAATTCTACCAGCAGTCTCATCAGCTACAAATTGAGGGTCAAAATCTTTGTATGAGAGTGTACTAGGACTCATAGCTGCTGCGTGCATTGCAATATTTTTAAGCTCTGATTTTACTTTTTTTGCAGTCTGGGCATCTTCACACTTTGCACCAAGAAGTACAGCTACTTTTGAGTTTGCATGAACATAACCATTAATAGCAAAATTCTCATCATCTGAGCTAATCATACCAGCACGTCTTACAACAAGATTTTCACCAATCTTTGCAATTTGTAAAGAGAGATACTCTGAAAATGGTTGTCCGTTAATAGTGGAGTTGTTGATTGCATCTGCATCTGCTAGGTTGTTTTCAAAAGCATGTTTTGTAATCTCTGCTACAACACCTTTAAAGACATCATTTTGAGCAACAAAGTCTGTTTGAGAGTTTACCTCTACAATTACAGCTTTATTATCTCCTACCTCTACAGCTACAACACCCTCTGCTGCAACTTTATCTGCTTTTTTAGCAGCAGCACCTAGACCCTTTTCTCTAAGCCACGCTACAGCTGCATCAAAGTCACCATCTGTAGCTGCTAGAGCTTTTTTACAGTCCATCATACCTGCACTTGTGGTCTCTCTTAATTTTTTAATATCTTTTGGTCCAAAGTTTGCCATTTTTATGCTCCTGCTCCAACTAACTCTTTTGCTTCTGCAACTGTTTCTGGTTTTATTTTTACGGCAGATGCCTCCTCTTCACTCATTGCAGCGATTTGTGCAAAAGTTGTAATACCTGCTGCGTATAGGTTATCTTGACTTACTTTACCAATACCTGTTAGTTTAGTAAGGTCATCTCTCTCTTGTTCACCCTCAGCTACAGCTTCCTCTACAATCTCTTTAACTTCCTCTTCAGATGGCTTAGATGTCTCTTGTTCTTCTTCTTGAGCTGCCATCATAGCTTCTGCAAACTCTGCATCTGCTGCTGGTGCATTCTCTACTACATCACCCTCTTTTTCAGCTAATTCAGCTTTACCTTCAATAATAGCTTCAGCCATCTCTTTACAGAAAAGGTTGATTGAACGGATAGCATCATCATTTCCTGGAATTGGGTAGTCTACAAGGTCAGGGTCACAGTTTGTATCTAATGGTGCGATAACTTTCATTCCTAATCTTCTAGCCTCTTTAACTGCAATATGCTCTTTTACTGCATCTATAACAAACATCATCTCAGGAAGTTTTTTCATGTGTCTGAAACCTTCGAGGTAAGAGGCAAGTTTCTCTTTTTTTCTAATAAGCATAAGAGCCTCTTTTTTGGTTAAGAGGTCAATCTGTCCATTCTCTTCCATCTGCTCAATAATTTCAAGTTTTCTAATAGATTTTTTCATTGTTGGGTAGTTTGTTAACATTCCCCCTAGCCATCTTGTAGATACATAAGGCATTCCACATCTCTCAGCATGCTCTTTTACTGCTGCACGTGCCTGTTTTTTTGTTCCTACAAAGATAATTGTTTGACCCTCAGCTGCTGCCTCTTTTACTACATTGTATGTATATTTGAAGTATCTAAGTGTCTTTTGTAGGTCAATAATATAGATGTTTTTTCTCTCACCAAAAATAAACTTTTTCATTTTTGGGTTCCATCTTCTTGTTTGGTGTCCGAAGTGTACACCACACTCCAATAAATCTTTCATTGTTACCATAGTTTTGCTCCTTGCAAAAGTCCAAAAATAGATAGTAAAACTATATATTTCAAGACAAAAATAAAATTTTTAGAGACCGTAGTCTATAGGTTTTTATTCCACTGTAGCCCTTAACGTTAAAGTTAACGCAACCGTTCAAGGATTAACTACATGAGAATTTGCTTGTAAAAAAGCTTGGAATTATATCGAAAATAGGTTTAAAAAAGGGCATAAAGTCATAAGTTAATTATGATATTTTTGGTAGGGTGTTTTCCCCCGAAAACACCAAAATAATATTTAAAAAATGGATTTAATGGTGTTGTCAGGGGACAACACCCTACATATTTTTCAAAAGCCGAGCAATCTGCAACGCTCCATCTTTCTCTATCATCTTTTGAAGCTTTTTACTTTTTTGGCTCATATCTTCATTCAAAAGAGCAATCACTTTACCAAGCTCTATCTCACTCTCACGCATAATCCAAGCGACATCTTGGTCAACTAAAAACTTAGCATTGTAGAACTGATGGTCTCCTGCTGCGTAAGGGTAAGGAATATAAAGAGCAGGACAAGCCATAGCTGAGAGTTCCCACAAAGTTGAAGCCCCTGAACGAGCAATGGCAAAGTCAGCTTGTTGCATATAGTCTGAAAGGTGTGTAGTAAATCCAAAAACCTCTGCCTCTATATCTAACTTTTCATATTCTTTTTGAACCTCTTCAATGTTTCTTTCACCTGCTTGGTGAATAATCTTTATATTTCTCTCTTTTAGGGTTGGTGCTAGTTTAAGAGCTAGTTCATTAATAGCTTTTGCCCCTTGTGAACCACCTAAAAAGATAATAGTTTTTATCTTATCTCTAATGCGAGACTTCTCAAAATACTCTTTTTTAATAGGGTAGGCT
>Ga0256832_1000546_pt1 | contig 24616 bp, 25 predicted proteins | sample 134614metaG_FD_190534 | JGI IMG/M metagenome (GOLD analysis project Ga0256832, IMG submission 190534) | Hydrothermal vent microbial communities from Lau Basin, Pacific Ocean - 134-614 | ecosystem: Environmental > Aquatic > Marine > Hydrothermal vents | place: Pacific Ocean: Lau Basin | collected... | reverse complement strand
CTCTATGCCAGGTGTTTTTCAGATGAGCATCGATGAGGCTATTAAAGAGTGTGAAACTCTTAAATCTTTAGGAATCTACTCTATTATTCTCTTTGGTATTCCAGATGTAAAAGACTCAGTTGGAAGTGATGCATTGTGTGAACATGGGATTATTGCTTCATCTATTCGTACCATAAAAGAGGCTCACCCTGACATGTTTGTGGTAACTGACCTCTGTTTTTGTGAATATACCGACCATGGACACTGTGGAGTGCTTGACCCTGTTTTAGAGACTGTTGACAATGATATTACTCTTGGAAACCTTGCAAAACAGGCTTTAGTTCATGCAAAAGCAGGGGCAGATATGATTGCTCCAAGTGGAATGATGGATGGAATGATAACAGCTATTAGAGAGGGGCTTGATAGTGGAGGATTTAGCCATATACCTATTATGTCCTACTCTACTAAATTTGCTTCAGCATACTATGGACCATTTAGAGATGTTGCAGAGTCTGCTCCTAGTTTTGGAGACAGAAGAAGCTATCAGATGAACCCAGCCAATAGAAGAGAGGCTATCTTAGAGAGTTTAGCTGATGAGGCAGAGGGGGCAGATATTTTAATGGTAAAACCTGCTCTTGCTTATCTTGATATAGTCCGTGATATAAAAGAGAACTCATCTTTGCCTCTTGCTATATATAATGTAAGTGGAGAGTACTCTATGTTAAAGATGGCAGCAAAAGCAGGAGTAATTGACTACGAAAGAGTAATGATGGAGACAATGATTGGATTTAAACGTGCTGGGGCAGATATTATTATTAGCTACCATGCTAAAGAGGTAGCAGAACTACTCAAGTAGTTGATAAACTCCCTATACCTAAAGGCAATAGGGAGTTTTAAAAACCTTCTACCTTAACATCATAGATAGACCGTACTATTTTAAATACATAATCCCCTTAATTTATCAATTATTTTCTCCATCTTTATCTATCTCTTTAGAGAGTTCTGCTAAATCTTCTAAATATTTTGACCCTAAACTACTTTGAATAGGAACCTCTAAACTCTCTTCTGATTTACTATTTTCAATCTCTGTAGTTATACTCTTATCTTCTGTTACTGTTTTATTTTTCTCTTTCTCCTCTTCTTGTGCAATAGCAATCTTAACATCATTTGCTATTTTATCAATATCTGACTCATCTACGACACTATGAGACTTAGAAAGAGCATCACTCTTTTTAACTATAGGAGGTATACTCTCTACCTCTTTCTCTGTAGTTTCTTGAAGCTCTCCTTTTTGATTAGTAGACTCTTCAATCTCATCTGAACTCTCATCAGTAACTTTTAAATCTTCATCTGATATCTGAATTGAAGATGGAAGCTCTTGAATATCAATGTCTGTACTTTTTATATAGTTATTATATCCATAGATTGAGAGTAAAACAATTATTACCAATAATAGTAAAATAGTTAAAATTTTTAATAGTGTAACAAAAGGGGAACTCTTATCTTCTTTAATATTATCTAATATTTGAGACTTATATGCCTCACAAAAATCAACTTCATCATCAATTTTATCGTTGAACAAACTGTTCCTTTTTATATAGAATTTATATTTTATATAACTATTTTAACATAAATTTGGCTAAGTTACCTTTTAAATCACATTTTTTCACTTTTACTATAGCGTCTAATCCATTTATTGGATATAATAATAATCAAAATTTAATAATTCTTTGGTTCGTGAAATCAGAAAACAATAGATATTGATATTTTTTATTGTTTTTTGTTGTTTCATAAGTACAAAGATGAAAAAAGGAGAAGATATTATGGGACCTGTTGAATGGTGGTTTGTTGCCATCTTTTTGATTATTGCACTCTTTGTTGTCCTCTACTATACAGGAGGATTTGAAAAGTTTATGCCTGTTGTAGTAGTTGATTCACAAGAAGCATGGGTTATAGAGAACCGTCTAGGTGCCGATAGAGTTATCTATGAGGGTATTAACCATCTTGTGCCGTGGAGAGATGTTGTTGTAAAAAAAGTAAGCCTCAAAGAGATGACAATTGACCCTGAACCACAAGAGATTATTACGCAAGATAATATCAATATTGTAGTTGATATGATTGCCTCTGTTAAAATAGTCGATGCTGTTAAAGCTGTTATGGACGTTGATGATTTTGAAAAGTCTGTTAAGAGTTTAGTTATGAGTAGTACATTAAGTAGACTTGGAAAGATGAACTTTGCAGATATTCAAAAAGAGCAAGACCAAATAGCTAAAGATATTAAAGAGCATATGAAAGAGGATTGTGCAAGATGGGGGCTAGAGGTAGTACAGGTTAGATTTGAAAGCATTACTCCACCAGCCTCAATCAAACAAGCTATGGAGAAAGAGATTGTTGCAGAGAAAGAGAGAAGAGCAGCAATTCTTAAAGCTGAAGGAGAGCATAAAGTTCAAGAACTTCATGCTGAAAGTGAAAAAATTCTTATAGAAAAACGAGCTGAAGCAACACGTAAAGTGATTAAGGAGTTAAAAGAGCTTATGCCAACACTCTCAGATGAGAAGATTATGCACTTCTTAACCTCTACTGCTTATATAGATTCGATGAAAGAGTTATCTAACTCAAGTAATTCAAAATTTGTACTTTATCCATCAGATGTTCAAAAGCCAATGGATAAAATAATGAATGCGGAGTATCTATCACGTCATGCTACTTCTACCAACAATTAAAAATTTAACAGAAAAGGGAAAAAAAATGTTTTTTATTACAGGTATATCAACATTTACATGGATTCTTTTAGCTTATGTTCTTATGAGTATGGGTCATGTTCACCATTTTGGACCACTTCAAGATGTTACGCTCAATACCACTGTTCTAGTTCATCATATTAGTCCAGAGAGAGATTTTGTTTTAAGAGTAAGAGAACTCTTTTTAATTATAGGCTCACTAGCTCTATTTATTGAGATTGCAAAAGCTGCAACAGCCAATAGTTTTGGTGCATCTGAAACACTCTTAAGTTTTATGGTAGCAATTATTTTTGTTGTTCTATTTTTTATGGTTGATTGGGCACAAAATGCAACCTTTTTAATTTTAGGAATGATGTCGCTTATTGATGCTACTGGTGGATTTATTATTGAGCTTAATGCCGCACGACGAGATATTAATATTAAATAGTAGATGATTCTTCCTTCAAATTATGAGTACATCGTTATTGGCGATGTACATGGTTGTATTGATGAACTAAAAACGCTCCTTGCCAAGCAAGAGTTTAAGACTAATCATAAAAACCTACTTCAAATCACTCCTAAAAACAAAAATAAATCTATTATTCTTTTAGGAGATTTTGTAGATAAAGGCTCCAATGAGAAGATAGCTCAGAGTATTGAGTTTATCTACAAAAACTACAAATATCTAAACCAAGAGCGAAAGCGTTTCTATCTAATTAGAGGCAATCATGAAGAGATGGTATATCGATATATTACCAATGACCCTACTTTAGTTATTACTCCTGAAACTATTAAAGACAAAGAGAGATACTACAATAGTGTAGCTCTACTAGAAAAAAATCCAAAACTTAAAGAACTCTTTTTAGAGCTTTATAAAGAGTGTTCAGTTTGGTATAAATATATCTATAAAGAGCATTTTTCAGTTACTTTAACGCATGCTCCATGTCCAAAGAGGTATCTAGCAAAAGATGATATTGAATCTCAAAAAAAAATGATTAAGTGTGTATCGCGTTCTAAAAACCCAAATGTACCTTTAGATGAACTTATACCATATATCCATCAAGAGGCAGAAGATAACCAACACTACCATATCTTTGGACATCTATCTCAACCAAATATTCGCCAATACAAAAATAAAATCTGTATTGATACCTCAGCTATCTATGGAGATACTCTATCTTGTGCTATTATTAAAAAAGATACTATTAGCTTTGACTCTACTCCTTTTGAATTTAAACAGAAAAAAGCTAAACAGAGATACAATATTTTATTTGATTTTTAACCTTAAATAACTTATGGTAAAATGGCTCCCTTAATTTACAGTTAACTTACTATTGAAATGTAAGTACGAGGAACTCCCAATGAGACACTTTTTAACACTAAAAGATTTCACAAAAGATGAAATTTTAGAGATGATTACTCTAGCACAACAGATTAAGGCTGAGACTAAAGCAAAAGAGTTTATACCATATATGAAAAACCAAACACTTGGTATGATTTTTCAAAAAAGCTCAACAAGGACACGTGTTAGTTTCGAGACAGGTATCTATCAACTTGGGGGAATTGGTCTATTTTTATCTTCAAATGATATTCAGCTTGGTCGTGGGGAGCCAATGAAAGATACAGCACGAGTTATTAGCCGTATGGTAGATATGGTAATGATTCGTACCTTTGAACAGAGTGGTCTTGAAGAGTTTGCAAACTACTCAAAAGTACCTGTAATTAACGGTCTAACAGACTCCTACCACCCTGTGCAACTTATGACTGATTATCTAACCATGCTAGAGTGTGGTATTGAAAATCCAATAGTTGCTTATGTTGGAGATGGAAACAATATGACTCACTCTTGGCTTATGATGGCTTCTAAGCTTGGATTTGAACTAAGAGTGGCCACCCCAAAAGGGTATGAGTGTGACCCTCAAATAGTAGCAGATGCACTTAAATTTGCTAAAGGCTCAGGTGCAAAGATTAGCTTTGGACATGACCCAAAAGAGGCTGTCAAAGGTGCAAATGTAGTAACTACTGACACTTGGGTCTCAATGGGTCAAGAGGCAGAAAAAGAGGAGCGTCTAAAAGCCTTTGATGGATTTATTGTAGACAGCGACCTAATGAGTTTAGCACAAGAAGGTGCTATCTTCTTACACTGTCTTCCTGCCTATCGTGGTTATGAGGTGAGCGAAGAGGTATTTGAGAAACATGCCAATGAGATTTTCTTAGAGGCTGAAAATAGGCTTCATGCCCAAAAAGGTATTATGGTTTGGTTAGATAGACATAGATTTTAAAATATTTGGTATACCGATGTGGGCAGATACAGAGGTCGCCCCTATAGGTATTTATGTTTCAATGTGTAGGGGCGACCTCCGTGTCTGCCCCTGTCTATCATGCCAATAAAAATACCAAAAATCAAAATAAAAAGAAATTCATGAAAAAAGTAGAAGATATTTTTAATTTTCAAGCAACATCAGACGAGTGTGTCAAGTGTGGAAAGTGTATACCTGTCTGTACCATTCACCAAGTTAATGCAGACGAAGTAACCTCTCCAAGAGGCTTTATAGACCTACTTGGACAGTACCAACAAGGAAACTTAGAGCTTGACAAAACAGCCAAAGATATTTTTGAGAGCTGTTTTTTGTGTACTGCATGTACAGAGGTCTGTCCTAACTCTTTGCCTACAGACATGGTCATAGAGGAGGTTCGAGCTGATATTGCTGAGAAGTTTGGTATTGCATGGTTTAAAAAGGTTATATTTTATCTACTAGAACATCGTAAAGTGATGGACTTTGTAATGAAGTTTGGCTTTATGTTTAAGACATGTGCCTTAGCTGAAGATGAGAAAGGAAGAGGATTAAGAGCTAGATTTAGTATGCCAATGGTAAAAAAAGGACGACTTCTTCCATCTATCTCAAAGGTCTCCTTTTTAAACTCACACCCAGAGGAGATTTTAGCTCCAAACCAAGAGAAGAGAAATATGCGTGTAGCACTCTTTATTGGTTGTCTTGCAAACTACAACTACTTAGGTATTGGTGAGAGTCTAGTAGAGATTTTAAAAGAGCTAAACATTGATATATTTATTCCAAAAGAGCAATTATGTTGTGGTGCACCTGCTTACTTTACAGGTGCTGTTGACTCTGTAGAGCGTATGACAAAAGCCAATATTGAGTACTTTGAGAGCTTTATGGAGGAGTGTGACGCTATGCTTATTCCAGAGGCTACATGTTCGGCTATGGTTAAGCATGATTGGCAGGTATTTTTTAAAAATCACAATATGCCAGAGTGGGAGGCTAGAGCTAAAAAGGTAGCCCAAAAGATTTACATGGCAACAGAGTGGTTAGATAACCATACAGAGCTACAAGAGCTTCTAAAAACAAAAGGCTTTACTAATAAAAGTGTAACCTACCATGACCCATGTCATGCAAGAAAGGTACAAGGTATCTACAAAGAGCCAAGAAATCTTTTAGCTCCTAACTACCAAATGGTAGAGATGAGCGACCCTAACCGTTGTTGTGGTTTTGGTGGTGTAACTATGCAGACTGAAAAGTTCCATTTTGCTGAGTTAGCAGGGAAACCAAAAGCAGAAATGATAAAAGAGACAAAAGCCAACTATGTAAGTGCTGAGTGTTCTGCTTGTCGTGTTCAGTTAAGTGAAGCTATGAACAGTGCAGAGGTTGAGACTATTTTTAAGAATCCACTAGAATTAATTGCCGAGGCTTTAAAAAAATAAAAAATATCAACTAGATAAGAGTTAACCCTGCTGCTTTCCAACTTAATATGCCTCCTCTATAGTAGAGTATCTTGTTAGAAGGGTATCCTAATTTTAATAACTGTTTAACTGCTTTAGAGGCTTCTGGTGAGAATGAACTAGCTCCAAAAATTAAAAGTCTTTGTGGATTTTTAAAAAGCCAACCTCTTTTAATTTTTCTAGCTCCTAAAGTCTTTAATACCTCTTTTTGATATGGACTTGAGTTTGTCAACATCTCATAGGGAAGGTTTATTGCACTAGGAATAGTCTCCTCCCTATATTTTGAATTTTTTCTAACATCAATAAGTAAACCATCTCTATTTTTTGTAACCTCTTGTATAAAACTTAAAACCTCTAGCTCTCCAACTGTCTTAATTTTATCTATTTTTATAGGTTCTATACAAAATGGAGGACAAGATGGAGCATTAGGTGTAGATATTCGTTCAATAGTTATATTATAATCTAAATGTTGAGTATCAACAAATAGTAATCTTTTTGTTATATTAATTCTCTTATGCTCTATCTTTTTTTTAGATTTATTTAAAGAGCTACCACTAAAAGAGTCTATTTCATTTTGGATTAAAAGATTACTATTAGGACAAGTTTTATTTATAATGCTCTTCTCTTGACAACCCTGTTTTTTATCGGTTAAAATATTGCAACCTATATCAGCTATCAATAAACAAGTTATTGATGTTATAGTAGTTACTATTTTTATCATAATCTAGTTCCTTAAAAGAGCTGCTTTCATAAGTTCAGATAGAGAGTAGGACTTTTCACCCAACTCAAAAGCCAAAACTTTACCCCCTTTAGCAATAACTATAGTTAATGGAATTATACCTGTCCAACCATACTTATCTTGTAAATAACGATAAAAATCTTTATGTTTATCTCCTGGAACAATATAGTAGTTAATACCATACCTCTTAATAGCCTCTTTTGTCTCCTCTAAAGTATGTTCTTGTGCTTCAATTGCAATGACCTCAAAAGATTCTCCAAGCTCTTTTTTTAACTTAATCAACTGAGGTATCTCTTTTTGACAATATTGACAATCCCACCCAAAAATCTTTAAAAAGAGTGTTTTATCTTCTAAGCCTTTTATATGGAAAGCTCCATCTTCAACATCTATTTTTAACTCTGTACCATCTATTGTCTTGAAGATATAATCTGCATTGCTATATTTATTTACTTTCTTTACAATCTCTTTATGCTCTTTTCCCTTAACATTTGATACAATTTTATTTTTATTTAAAAAGAGTATAGTTACCAAAATAGTTAATAATATAGTTATAAAAATCCATTTTTTACTCATTTTTTTGTTTCTCCTCTATATAAACAATGGTAGGATAACAAAATAATGATTTAAAACATCTTTATAAAAATATTGTTAAATTTACTATTTTTTCACTTTTAGTACCTATTTGAACTATATACTTTAACAAAAGGAAAAAAATGACAGTACAAAATAGACAACAAGAGATAGATATAAAACTCCCCGATACCCCATATATTGATACAAATATAGGACTCAAATATTGTAACAATAAAAAATCTTTATACTTCAAAGTTCTTAACAACTTTGTAAAAAGATATCAACATATAGACTTAAATGAAGTTAAAGATAGAAAAAGGACTATTCATTCACTAAAAGGAATTACAGCTACTTTAGGTATGACTACTCTCTCTGAAGAGTTAGCAGAGTTAGAGGTATCATTCAACTCAATACTTGCAAATAAGTTTCAACAAGACCTATTAAAAGTAATTAAAGAGATAGTTAAAATAAAGTAATTTTTTATGTTTAGTATTTAATTTTAAATTTTAATTAAGTTTTTAAGGTATATACTCTATCCCTATAATTTAAATAAGGGATAGAAATGAAATTATTACTACTAACAATTATCTTTACTAATTTTGCATTTAGCGAAATATCTGTATTTATATCACACAACAATAAGCTAACAAAAGTTTCAAATAGAGATTTAGCTAATCTCTATTTAGGTAAAACAGATAAAATAAATGGAATAAAATTAATTCCTATTGATAGTAAAAATAAAAAACTTTTTGAAGAGTTTTATAAAAAAATTGTTAAAAAAACACCAAGTCAACTACATGCATACTGGATAAAACAGATATATAAAGGTTCTGCACAACCTCCTAAAAAGCTCTCTAGAGAAGCTATAAAAAGGGCTATAGAAAGAGGTTCTCATATTATTGCTTATGATAGGAACCCAAAAACAGGTCGTATACTCTTAACTATTAGATAGTGTTTCATTAAGTAGCAAGATAAGTGATTTATTTTTGATTCTTGCTATGAATGAATATGAGATTAAAAATAACTATTAAAATAATTGAAAATTATTTTAAAAGTTAAAGAATGTCAAAAACCAAGATTTTACATAGGATAAGGAGAATTTCTTTTATTGCCTTATCTTTTTTTATCATACATATTATAATAAATTATCTATTTTCAAAAAGTACTATTGACTCTGTTAATTATATTATCAATAACCGTCTACAAATTGCATCTCTATATCATAAAAACTATGAACACTTTGAAGAGATGCAACAGATTTTTGAAGATGCAGCTAGAATGGGAGAGGTTGACTACCTACATCTTGCTATAGAAAAAAAAAGGGTTATTTTAAACAACTTAGATAAACTAATAAAATTAGAAGATAGCAAAAAGTTAAAAAGACTAAATCAACTTAAAGAGAAGTTTAGTTTTTTTTTTAAAATAGCCTACAATACAACAGAAGACCTAATCAATAATAAAGCAGAAGATAGAGAACAGATTAAATATTTTCAAAAACTAACAAAAGAGCAGAGTAGTTTTTTTGAAATACTAAAAAATACATCAGAAAGGGAGCTACACTATACTATAAATAGATTATCAGAAAGGAATAAAAACTATTTTATATTTACACTTATGGTATCTCTTCTTGGTCTTTTAATTGTGTCAGGTATGACTTTTTTTCTCTACAAACATATCCAAAGACGCTTTAATAAAGTACGATATATGCTAAATAATCTAAATCATCACAAACCAGACTTCTCAAGAGAGATGATTGTTGAGTATCAAGATGAAATTGGAGAGCTAGTCGAAGGGTTTAATCAACTTCAAAAGAAACTAGAGAAAGACTATAATAACCTAAAAGAGTTAAAACAAAAAGCTGAAGATGCTGCAAAATTAAAGTCTGAATTTTTAGCTAATATGAGTCATGAGATACGAACACCTATGAATGGTATTATAGGAATGTCCTATCTTGTACTACAAACTAACCTTGATGCAACACAACGAGATTTTATTCAAAAGATTGATAATTCAGCAAAGAGACTTCTTGGTATCATTAACAATATCTTAGATATATCAAAAATAGAAGCAGGAAAACTTGAGCTCGAAGAGATAGAGTTTCAACTACATAAAGTAATTGATAGTTCTATAAACCTACTACAGTTCAAAATGGAGGAGAAAAACTTAACATTCAATTTATATTACGACAAAAATATCTCTACTCTCTACTATGGAGACAGTCTACGTCTATCACAAATATTAAATAATCTCTTAAGTAACGCTGTCAAGTTTACAGAGAGTGGAAGTATATCTCTTCATGTTAGTAAAGTAGCTAAGAATCGTTTTCAATTTAAAGTTACAGATACAGGTAGAGGTTTAACTCAAGAAGAACAAAAGAGTATATTTCAAGCATTTACTCAAGCTGATGGAACTACTACTAGAAACTATGGAGGTACAGGTCTAGGGCTTACCATCTCTAAACAGCTTGTAGAGATGATGAATGGTAAAATTTGGGTAGAGAGTACATTTGGTAAAGGTAGTAGTTTTATCTTTGAAATTGACCTAATAGAGCTTCCTGATAATCTACCTAAAGAGCCATCTGTAGTTATTATTGAAGAGGAGAATCCTTTAGAAAAAGATATTAATGCCCTAGTTGGTAAACGTATCTTAGTAGCTGAAGATAACTTTATTAATCAAGAGATTATTTTAGGGCTACTAGAGAACTCTCAAATAGAGATTGATATTGCAGAAGATGGAGAAGAGGCAATTGAACTCTATAAGAACAACCATTATAATTTAATTTTAATGGATATACAGATGCCTGTATTAGATGGATATGGTGCTGCCCAAGAGATTAGAAAAGTAGATAAAGATATACCTATTATAGCTATTACAGCCTCTGCTATGAAAGAGGATATAGATATGAGTATAAAAGTAGGAATGAATGACCATCTAAATAAACCTATAGATGTCAATCAGCTATATAAGATACTATTACGATATTGTCAATAAATCTTTTTCAATAGGATTAAAACGATACCCCTCTCCATAGATATTAATAATTGATTCTCTAGGAACCTTTTTACGCAATAGCTTAACCAATGCACGAACTTGATTAGCATCATACTCTTTATCAAAATCGTCATATGATATATGGTTAAATATATCAAAAAAGGTAAATACTTTATCTTTATCTGTAGATAGTAGCTTTAGCAGTCGTCTCTCATTTTTAGTTAACTTAACCTCAACACCATTTTTATAAAGCTTCTCTGCTTCAAAATCCCATACTGTTTTTTCATCTAACATATAGATTAACTTCTCTTCTTCTTGTTGTAAAGCAATCTCCCTCTTTGCCTTTTGAATAGCCTCTTTTAGAGTTGTTGGGTCAATGGGTTTTAAGATATACTTGATTAGATATAACTCTATAGCCTGAAGAAGCTTATCTTGTTCACTATAAGCTGTAGTGATAATAATTTTAACATTAACATCATTCTCTCTAATCTTTTTTGCTAAAGATAGTCCATCTAGCTTTGGCATATTGATATCTAATAGTATAATATCTGGTTTATTGGTCAAATAAGATTCATACCCCTCTTCTCCATCTGAAGCAAAGTATACTACATCTACCTCCTCTTTAATTGAATCTAAATATATCTCTCTAATATCTAAATCATCTTCTATATATAACAAACTAATAGTTTTTTTCAACTCTATCTCCCACTATTTTTTAATATTTTTACCAAATAAAGTGATTATTTTGTGAATTAGTAATTTTTCATTAAAATCTATCATATTTTTAATAAACAGACAATTATTTTCATTATTATTACCAATTCAAAAACTATAATTCCCGCAACAAAAAAAGAAAAAAAGGAACTTAACCATGAAAAAGATTAAACTACTTGTAGCAATAACTCTACTGCTTACTTCAACTTTTAAATCTTTTGCAAATGATTATGCTATTCTCAATACATATCCTTTATTAGATGAGATGAAAAGTGCAAAAAAACAACAAAATATTTTAGATAAGATTCACACTACAATTATTGAACAGAAGTATGATAGCCAAGAGCAACTTGCTAATTTAAAAAAACAGTTTATAGCTAATCTTGAATTTATATCTAAAGGTACTAAAGTAACAACCATTAAAAATAAAATTGAAGAGCTTAAGCTTCAATGGAAACAAAATAACTATCTTTTAGATTCTGCTATAAATAATAAAATGTATAAAAAAGAGGCATTTGACTCTCTTGCTCAACTATCAAGAACATTAACTTTAATTAATCAACTTTATGCTCAATCATATAGTAGATATAAGCGAAATTCAATTATGAAATCTCTAGTAAACTCATATATACAAGAATTTTCTAAAACAAAGTATGCACTCAATACAGTAAAATAGTTTTAAAGCTCTATCTCTCGTTTAGTCCAGCTATCTTGACTAAGCTCCCTAAAATAGTGCTCTACTTTAAATTTTTTATCTTTAACACTAACTATAGCACACTCTGTTAAAGACTTCTCTCTTGCACACACCTCTCCAGGGTTAATAAATAGTGTATCACCTTTTAAAGAGCTCTCAAAAGTATGTGTATGCCCTGAAACTACTATATCTGCATCTGCTGACATAAAATATGGCATATGCATTATCTTAATTTTTAAATTATCTATCTTAAAATAGTAAGGCTCTTTAAAGATATTGTACTTCCCATATAGATGGGTTAGTGCTAAATCATTATTTCCATAGACACAAACATAAGGAAGATTGGTCTCTTCAAGCATCTTTAAATGCTCCTCTAACATAATATCTCCTGCATGAAGCAGATACTCAACTCCTTGAGAAAGGAGATGCTCTATAGCCTCCTTATGGAGTTCTGTTTTTCTATGACTATCAGAGAGAATACCAATCTTCACTACTTACTCCTAGGAATCTATTTTTGGTCTATTTTTGAGTTTATCTGTTGGAACAGGCTCACTCCATTTACACTTCTTATTAATACACTCATATACCTCACCTCTCTTCAATACTTTGTGAACCACCATACTTTCACACTCAGGACACTTTATATCTAATGGTTCACCATTTGATATAAAACGACACTTAGGGTAGTTTGAACAACCATAAAACTTACCTCGTTTCCCCTCTTTTTCATAAAGTTTAGAGCCACACTTAGGACAAGGCACATCTAGCTCTCTTGGTGGTACTAAGGGCTGTGCATTTTTACATTTTGGATAAGCTGAACAAGCATAGAACTTACCACGACGGCTATCTTTAATTACCATCATCTCACCACACTTGTCACATACTTTGTCTGTTTTTTGTGGTTCTGGTGGAGTATTTCCCTCTAAGTCAGTTGTATATTTACACTTAGGAAAGTTCCCACAAGCAATAAACTCACCATAACGACCTTTTCTTCTTAATAACTCATGTCCACACTTAGGACACATCTCTCCAGTTGGAATAGCTATCTTTTTACTCTTGATTTTCTCTTTACCATCAGATATCTTCTTCATAAATGGCTCATAAAAATCAGCAAGAACCTTTTGCCAATCAAGCTTACCCTCACCAATTTTATCTAGGTCTGCTTCCATATTGGAGGTAAATGCTGAATCAACAATCTCAGAAAAATGCTCCTCTAACATCTCAACTACAGTAAAGGCTATCTCTGTAGGGTGGATTCTCTTTTTTTTAATCTCTATATATTTACGCTGTTGCAAAATAGTAATAGTTGGAGCATAGGTACTTGGTCGTCCAATTCCAAGAGATTCTAATTTTTTAATTAGACTTGCTTCATTATACCGTGGAGGTGGTTCTGTAAAGTGCTGTTGTGGTTTAATATCATCTAAGGTAACCTTTTGACCTCTTTTTAACTCTGGAAGAAGTTTATCTTTTTCATTATAACCTGTTACTCTATAGAAACCATCAAAAAGCAACTTTCTACCACTAGCTTTAAATGTTGACCTCTCTCCTTTAAAAAGAATGGTTTGAGACTCTAATCTAGCTTCTGTCATTTGAGATGCTAAAAAACGGTTATATATTAGACGATATAGTTTAAACTCATCAGCACTTAAATAATCTTTAGCAATTAATGGAGTAAACTCAACCATAGTAGGACGAATAGCCTCATGAGCCTCTTGAGCCCCTTTTGATGAAGTAACATAACTCTTTGCTTTTTTAGGCAAATAGTCTGCTCCAAAGTTTGAAGCGATATACTCTCTAGCAGACTCTACTGCCTCTTTTGCCAAGTTCATACTGTCAGTTCTCATATAGGTAATAACACCCATATTTCCCTTGTTTGTTTTAACACCTTCATAGAGTTTTTGAGCAACCATCATAGTCTTTTTAGGTGAAAAACCTAACTGTGTCGAGGCCGATTGTTGAAGAGTAGATGTCATAAAAGGTGGTGGAGTTTTACTCCTTCTCTCCTTTTTCTCTAAAGCCTCTACGACAAAGTTCTCTTTAATAGCAGATTGAACAATGCTATTTGCCATCTCCTTATTTTTAATACTCATTTTATCTAGTTTGGTACCATCAAAAGCATAAATACTAGACTCTATACTCTTCTCAAATATACCATCTATTGTCCAATACTCTTCTGGCTTAAAGGCTCTAATTTCACGTTCACGGTCAACTACAATTTTTAGTGAAGAGCTTTGAACACGCCCTGCACTAAGCCCCTTTTGAATTTTACTTGCTAAAAGAGGAGAGAGCTTATACCCTACCATACGGTCAAGAAGTCGTCTTGCCTGTTGGGCATTGACAGAGTCCATATCTATTTTTCTAGGATTATTTAATGCCTTTTTTATAGCTGTTTTAGTAATCTCATGAAAAACAATACGAGGTAAGGACTCTGGGTCTTTTTTTATTGCCATAGCAATATGATAACCAATAGCCTCTCCCTCTCTATCCTCATCTGTTGCTATATAGATAGTCTCTGCCTCTTTAGCTAACTTCTTTAACTCTTTTACAATAGGGTTTACCTCTCTTGGAATAGAGTACTTAGGTACAAACTTTCCATCTTCATCAATAGTAATTCCAAATGAGCTTTTAGGTAAATCCCTAATATGCCCTTTAGAGGCAACCACTTTATAGTTTTTTCCTAAAAAAGTAGAGATAGTTCTAGCTTTTGCAGGAGATTCTACAATAATTAAATTTTTCATATACTCAATACACCAATAGATAATTTTTTTGAGCATTGTAACAAAATATCTTGATAAAGAGCAATTTTTTATATAGCTAATCCTTTTTTTTGGTATACTGTTAATAAAAAATTGGGAATCGTTATGGAGAATTTTAATCTTAGTCTGTCAATTATACTTCTGATACTTTTAGGTTTAGTTATAGTCACATTTATAGGGGCTCTTCTCTATATTAACCATCTACTTAACCCTAAGTATGAAGCAAGAAAAGCACATATGACAAATAAAATTGCTTGTAGAAAAGTTCATCTACAGATACTTAAACGAAATTGGACTGACTACTTTTGGTCAGACTATATGCGTGCTTCTTGGATTATGCTTTTTTTGGTCTTCTTTATTGCATTAGGGTTAGCACTTGATAACTTCTATAGTCTATTGTTTAGTTTTATATTGACTATTATTACTATAGCATTTATCTTTTGGGCAAGAAATAGATATATAGAGTTTCCAATAAAAGCAGCAGAGAGACTTAAAGAGTTTGAATCAAATGTTCAAGCAGCAATCGAAAAAGAGATTAGCTTTGATGGAGATAATATCCAAGTATTTGCAAATAAAGATGAGGAGTTTAATACTCAACCGCAGATTTTTAGCTTTCCTACTAATGTTACAAAAATTCAGTTCCCACCACTTGAGACTCGTCCACCAAAACAACCTGTTATTGCTACAAGAAAGTTAGAATTTTTAATACTATCAAGTGAGTACTTTAGCATCTGTAAAGGAGCAGAGACTTTTAACCTTCTTAAGCCAAACTTAGCACCAGAGAATAAGCAGTGTGCAGAGTCAAAAGGAAAATCTGGAGAGTGTCACGAGTACTACTACTCTCAAATGCAAAATGTTGAGTATGATTCAAAAGAGGAGTGTATTCGTATCATATACTATGGAGATATTCCTGATGTAATCTTTAAATGTAAAAAAACAGCACCAAATAGAAAACCTGCTATGAAGGCACTAAAAGATAAACTTCGACTTACAGAGCGTCAACGTCTAAGAAAAATTGATGAGCATGAGAAGTATGAAGAGATAAAAAGTAGAAGAAAAGCACTCTTTAAAGATAAAGAAGATAGTAGTAATGAGAAGAAAGAGTAAACCTCTTTCTCATTAAAAAGTATAAGAAAAAGTAATTTTTTAAAATATAATCATTATTAAAATAAATTTAATATATAAAAAATATTTATAAAGAAAATAAACTTCAATAAATTTAATATAATCAATATTATTTTTATACTTTAAAGAAATTCTATATATAAAAAGATAATAAACCCCATAACTATTTAATCTCAATCCAATATAGTCTCTTTCTATTTTAATCAATATACTTATTGACAACATTTTATAACGCTTTTAAAATAGCTAATGTTTCATATATACACAACTAGCAAATTTTGTAATTCTCATCAAAATATTGCTATAAAAATAGATTTTAAATAAATCTAACTTATCTTTAATAGAATTTAGGGTTTTTTGTATTATATTTATAACTTTTTTTAATGCTTCTAAATAATAATAACAATAATTGTTCACAATTGATACAATTTTGCTCAATTATTGAGCAAAATTATAAATAAAATAACTTGACATTTAAAATATCTTCCCATATAATCTAACTGTTCCGAGTATTTCCGAGATGAAATACAAAATCTTAAAGGAGGACAAATGACTAAAATGTCTAAAGATTCAGACACTACACAAGCATCTAAGACAGAAGCTAGTGAAGCGTTACTGAATAGAAGAAATTTTTTCAGAAAAGCTGCTGCCTACTCAGCAGGTGCTGTTGTGGCTTCAACTGTTTTAGCTACTAAAGCTAATGCAGAAGATGATCCTAATATTATGGAAGAGAAACCATGGGCAACAGAGCTAGGTGACCCAGTAACAAAAAATCAATATGGTCAGCCATCACCTTATGAACATAATGTTATCAGAAGAACAACACCTATTTTATCTTCTGGAAATATGCAAGCATCTATTGCTGTAACACCAATTCAAGACTCTTGTGGAATCATTACTCCAAATGGTCTATTCTTCAATAGATGTCATGGTGGTACACCAACAATTGACCCAAATCAGCATAGACTTATGATTCATGGTCTAGTAGAAAAGCCTATTGTACTTACAATGGATGAGCTCAAAAAGTACCCTAATGTCTCAAGAGTTCACTTTATTGAGTGTCCAGCAAATGGTGGTCCAGAATGGAGAGGTCCTCAGTTTAACTCTATTCAGTTTGCTAAAGGGTTTATGTCATGTGCAGAGTGGACAGGTGTCTACATCAAAGATATTCTTAGAGACCTTGGTCTAAAAAAAGAGGCACGCTGGATGTTGGCTGAAGGTGGTGATAGCTCTCATATGGGAAGAACTATTCCTGTAGACAAAGTACTTGACGATGCTATGATTGTTTGGGGACAAAATGGTGAAGCACTTCGCCCTGAGCAGGGTTATCCAATTAGACTACTTGTTCCAGGTTGGGAAGGTAACTTATGTGTTAAGTGGTTAGCAAGACTTGAGTTTGCATCTGAGCCATACTATGCAAAAGAGGAGACTGCAAAATATACTGCTCTTACAAAAAATAATGGTAAAGCTATTCAACACTTCTATGCAAATGAGGTTAACTCAGTTATTACATCTCCTTGTCCAGAGAAGCCATGGAAAAACCTTAAAAAAGGCGAGATGGTAGAGATTGAAGGTCTTGCTTGGTCAGGTATGGGAACTATTAAAGGTGTAGATATATCTTTTGATGGTGGTAAAAACTGGGTAGAAGCATCACTCAAAGGTCTTGTACTTGAAAAGGCTTGGACAAGATTCTCTTATATGTATAAGTATGAAGGAAAAGATATTCTTCTTTGTAGCCGTGCAAGAGATGATGCAGGTCATATCCAACCAACTGTTAAACAAGAAAGAGATACTCTAGGTGTAGAGGGTGTATACCATAGAAATGGTATTCATACATGGGCAGTATCAGCAAAAGGAGACGTAACTAATGTACAAATCTTATCTTAAAAAAATTGTATCATCTTCAGTTGTTGCTTCAGTAGTACTTTTAGGTACAGCTTGTAATGCATCAAATGATCATGATAAAAAAGTAGAAGCTACTAAAGTTGAAACTAAAAAGGTAGAGACAAAAAAAGCTGAAACAAAAGCTACTACATCTAACCCTTCTGTAGGTCCAGCTATACCAGATGTTTCAGATACTGTAAAGAGAACTTACGCCAATGGTAAAAAGGTAATTGATGGCGGGGTAACCTACCCTGTTGTCAATGGGAAAACAGGCTCATACTATGTTAATGAAAAAGCTCATAAACTTGCACTTAACTATGGTAGAGCTGCAACTCCAAATGAGATAAAAGCTTGGGATATTGATGTAATGCCAGATGGAACAGGACTACCTGAGGGGTCTGGTTCTGTAGAAGAGGGAGATGAGCTTTACGAAGAGAAGTGTGTATCTTGTCATGGTGACTTTGGTGCAGGTTCAGGCTCATACCCTAAACTTACAGCTGGGAATGCCTATGAGATGCAAAAGACTCTAGTAAATCAGCGTCTTAACCCAGATGATGAGGGACCAAAACGTGTCTTTGGTTCATACTGGCCTCATGCTAGTACACTATGGTGGTACATTAAAACAGGTATGCCTCATACAGCACCTATGTCATTAACAAATGATGAAGTATATGCTCTTGTAGCCTATATTTTATCTATTAATGAGATTAAAATAGATGGTGAAGCAGTTGAAGATGACTATGTTCTTAACAGAGAGAAGTTCTTAAAAATTAAAATGCCAAACAGAGATGGATTTATTCCAAAAATTGATGGTCCAAACGGTCCAGACAATGCACGTGCATTCTATGATGATGTAACTAACTATGGTAATGGTACAAGATGTATGAAAGACTGTTTCGATGGTGAACCAAAAGTTCAAAAAATCATTACACCAATATCTGACTTCTCTCCACCATTAAGCAATGAGAAGTCTCTTCCAGCAACACCAAAAAGTACAAAAGCAGAACACCCTGGTAAAAAAGTTTATGAGAAAAAATGTTCACTATGTCATGGTAATGATGCAATGGGTGCACCTGTAGTTGGTAATAAAGATGCATGGGCAAAAGTTCTTAAGCAAGACAAAGAGACCATCTACAAAAATGCAATCAATGGAAAGAATGCTATGCCTCCAAGAGGTGGTACAACACTTTCAGATGATGAGATTAAGCAAGTTGTAGACTATATGATAGAGTCAAGTAAGTAAGTTTTAAATATACTTAAATTACACAACTAATACACAAAGAGTTTTTATACTTCTTGTGTATTGATTAATAAATTTAATATTAATCAAAATAATTGATTGTGAAAAATCAATTCAACAACAGTTTTGACACTATTTTTCTTTAAGATAGTGTCATAAATCAAATTTAACCCAATAGAAAGGATTTCACGTATGGAAAGAAGAAAATTTTTAGGTTTAGGTCTAGCTGCTGTAGCTTTTATACCAGCAAGTTTAAGTGCTGTTGACTTTAGAAAAGAGAAGCCAGATGCATGGAAAGCAAAAAATGTTGATGATGCTATTAAAGCACTATATGGTGATATTAAACCAGAAGAGTCAGGACTTAGTATTAAAGTTCCAAAGATTGCATCTAATGGTGGGGCAATTCCTGTTAAAATGTCAAGTGATGTTCAGCTCAAATCTTTAGCACTTTTCCAAGACTCTAACCCTGAATCTGCTGTAGCTGTATTTACTATTCCAGCTGACGTTAAAAAAGTTAACTATATGACTAAAATCAAAATGGCAAAATCTGGTTCTATTACTTTAGTTGGAGAGGGAACTGACGGTAAATTCTATAAAGTAAATAAATCTCTACAAGTTGCTCTTGGTGGTTGTGAAGGTTAATTAAACCCTCTTCACTATTAATGATTTTATAACAATTACAAAGATAACAGAAAGGAACAAATATGGCAAATATGAAAATTAAAGCAAAAGTTAAAGGTGACACACTTAAGTGTAAAGTTCAAATGAAGCATGATATGATTACATATAATGTTGCAAAAAAGAAAGGTGTTGATGCAAACTTTATCACATATATAACAGGTAAAGTTGGAGACAGAATTGTATTTGAGGCATCTACAAGCCAATTCTTATCTAAAAACCCACTTGTTAAGTTTGAAGCACCTGCTACTGGTCTTAAAAAGGGTGATAAACTTGAGATGTATTGGAAAGACCTTTCAGGTAAAGAGGTTACTGAATCTAAAAAAATTAAGGGTCTTAAATAGTCTCTTGACTAGAAATACCTCCTTTAAGATTGCTCCTTTATGGAGCAACTATATTACTTCAATTTAAACCAATAGACAACTTCTCTTTTTAATGTTGCTTCTCTACGTCGATTAAAATGTTCATTCATATCAAAATTAGAATTTTCAAAATGCTCTTTATACTCATCGATAAACTCTTTATACTCTAACTCCTTCATAGCAGATATCTCATAAGTAACCTTTTCATATTCACCTTCAGATTCTCTTGAAATTTCATTCAGATTAATTGCACCATAACGCTCATCTTCAGCTAAAGTCATATTCATCTCAAGATAAGCCCTCATTGTAGCTAAAGTAAACTCTATTTGAGCAACAGAGCCATCATCTCCTTGCTCTATAGTGGTCGCTAAATCTTTAGAGTACCCCCAACCACCAGAGACCTTTAAGTTAGCGTTAAATACCACTCTAATAAAGTTTTCTAAATCCTTCTCTGCCTCTATCTCTTTAAACTCTTTCACTACTTATCCTTTAGATATACTTTATCACCTTTTTTAATCTCTCCTGCTTTAATAACTTTTATAAAAACTCCTCTATCGTTTTTTAAAAGTTTAGGTAACGATTTATCAATAACCGATAGGTGGTTACAAATAGTACAGTTTTGAGAGACCTCTAGTAGAACCTCTCCTATCTGAATCTTTGTACCTATAGGAAGAGAGTATGGATTATAATCAATTAAAATATTCTCTCCTAAGCTACCATAGGATATCTCTATATTGTTAGCTAAAGCCATCTTGTAACTCTCTATAGTTGTTAACAAAACAGAGCGTTCTCTATCTTTAGCATAAAACTTATCGCCTACTACTCCATCTTCATTAAGTTTAATTTCTCCTTTAGCAATACGAGTACTATCCCCTTTAACTGATATAAAAAGCTCTACTACTTCACCTACACTTTTACTCTTCATCTTTACCTCTTGTCCAAACACTCCAGTTACCTGTAAATGCTTTTACCTTATTGTACCCAAGATAACGCATTACTGTCATCAAAAAGAGGGCTTTATTGCTATTTTCCATACAATATAGAGCATACTGTTTCTCTTTTGGAAATGAGTTAAAAATAGTAGTTAACTTCTCTTTTGATTTTAATCTCTTATTCTCTATATCTATAACCTTTTTCCAATTAAAAGTAGAGACTCCTACCTCATAGTTTCCATATCTATTCCCTACAATATCCACCATAGGACAGGTATCGACAATAGTAACATTTTTGTCACCTCTTTGCATCTGTGTAACTAACTCTCTTAAATCTTTAGAAGATAGCAAAAAAGTTTTATCTAATTTGCTAGATTGATAACTCTCATTTTTATCAATTACAACTGTATCTAAATATTTTTTTTGAACCAATAGATGAGGCTTTAAAATATCTAACTTCTTTTTAATATCGTCAAGTACCGATTTATCTTTCTCTGTTAGGTTAGAAATCTCTTGCATATATTTATTATAAAGTTTTTGATTTGGGTCAATTTTCAAAATTGCCTCTGCACCACCATTTAAAATAGACATATTTTTATGCCCTATACTCTCAAGTATACTATAAAGAGTTGAAGCATAGACTCCATAACTTTTATCATATAGCACTAAAAAATTATCTCTTTTTACTCCTAACTCTGTAAGTTTTCTCTCTATATTTGAAGGACAACTATATAAAGGAGAACAAGGCATATTGCCTAAAACTGAAGATGAGAATAGAGAAGATGTATCAATAAGCTTACTTCCTCTAATTATCTTTTTTATTTTTTCTGCTGAGATAAATGTAACATCTCTCTTCTCTATCATCTGTATAGCTAGTTTTGCATCTATATAAATAGACTCATTTGCATAAAGAAACAAGTGTATAATAGATAAAATCAAAAATTTTTTCATTAAAATATCCTAAAAAAATAATCTTTTACAAACAAAAGCATAGCTTCTACTCTTTAGATTTAATTGATTGAGAAATCAATACTCCCTCTATTAATTTGTCTAAATCTCCATCTAAAATAGCATCTACATTTGAATAGGCTATATTACTTCGTGTATCTTTTATCTGTTGATAAGGAGCTAAAACATAAGAGCGAATCTGATGCCCCCACCCTATATCACTCTTATCTACACCATCTAGTTTAGCCTGTTTCTTCTCCATCTCATACTCATAGAGACGAGACTTTAGCATCTTCATAGCAGTTGCTCTATTTTTGTGTTGACTTCTATCATTTTGACACTGCACAACAATATTTGTCTCAAGATGAGTAATACGAATGGCACTCTCTGTTTTATTAACATGCTGTCCTCCTGCTCCACTTGCACGGTATGTATCTATCCTTATATCTTTATCCTCTATTACAATATCAACATCATCATCAATCTCAGGAGAGACCATAACAGAAGCAAAAGAGGTATGGCGTTTAGCATTAGAATCAAATGGAGAGATACGCACCAATCGATGAATACCATTTTCTACCTTTAAATACCCATAAGCATTCTCACCTTTAATAATAAAACTCACATCTTTAATACCAGCTTCATCACCAGCTTGATAGTCAAGCTCTTCAACCTTAAACCCTTTACGTTCAGCCCAACGCAGATACATTCTATAGAGCATACTAGCCCAATCTTGTGACTCTGTACCCCCAGCTCCAGGGTGAATAGAAACAATAGCATTGTTTGAGTCATGCTCACCACTAAGCATTATTTGAACCTCTAAGGCTTTGATACTCTCATTTAGATTATCTGCCTCCTCATAAAGCATCTCTAATGTCTCTTCATCAGACTCTGCCTTTGCCATCTCAAAATACTCTACAGCATCATACACAGAAGCATGTGCTTGTTCATATTTTTCAAGTATTCGTTCTAGCTTTGTCTTCTCTTGTGAAATAGCAGAAGCCCTCTTTGCATCACTCCAGAAGTCTGCATCTTGTTGCATCTTATTTATCTCATCTAAACGAGCTATAATATCATCTGGTTTAACAATATTTTTTATATTTTCCATTTTAATAGTAAGTTTTTTTAAAAGTTCACTATACTCATATGCGTCCATTAGTTAAATCCATTCTCTATAAAATATGACGTATTTTAGCTAAAAAAACCATAGGTTGGATTTCATCAAATAAAAAAAGTAAAAAAAAGAAAAAATATTCAAAAGAAAGTAATATTAATAGTAAAATTAGGAAATAGGAAAGAAAAAGAAAGAATTTCAAAGAGGCAGGGACCTACATTCCCAGCCCAGACAGGGCAAGTATTATCGGCGATGGGAGGCTTGACTACTAGGTTCGGAATGGAGCTAGGTATAACCCTCCCTCTAAGCCCACCTCTAAGAAAGGAAAATATATAAACCGTGTTGGTAGGGGCGACCTCTGTGTCTGCCCTCTATTGGCATATATTTTACTTTCTTAGTTCAATGAACTTTGAGATTCTTATAAGTAGTATGTTAAAACATAACATAGTTAAGAGTCTAAGTAATGCTGTAGAAGTAAACAGTGAGCAAAGCAAATAATTCTTAACTCTAAAAAGTTTGCACTTAATAAGGTAGTGACCCTAGAAAAATAAGTAAAAACCAAACGAACTATTAGTACTGGTCAGCTAAACGCCTTACAACGCTTACACACCCAGCCTATCAACCACGTAGTCTTCGTGGGTTCTTCAGGGATGATTAATCTTGGAGTTGGCTTCCCGCTTAGATGCCTTCAGCGGTTATCACATCCGAACGTAGCTACCCAACGATGCTCTTGGCAGAACAATTGGTGCACTAGTGGTTCGTTCACCCCGGTCCTCTCGTACTAGGGGCAACTCTCCTCAATCATCCAACGCCCACGGCAGATAGGGACCGAACTGTCTCACGACGTTCTGAACCCAGCTCGCGTACCGCTTTAAATGGCGAACAGCCATACCCTTGGGACCTGCTTCAGCCCCAGGATGCGATGAGCCGACATCGAGGTGCCAAACCTCCCCGTCGATGTGAGCTCTTGGGGGAGATCAGCCTGTTATCCCCGGCGTACCTTTTATCCTTTGAGCGATGGCCCTTCCACTCAGAACCACCGGATCACTATGACCGACTTTCGTCTCTGTTCGAGTTGTCTCTCTCACAGTTAAGCTGGTTTATACCATTATGCTCTTCGATGGATTTCCAACCCATCTGAACCAACCTTTGTAAGCCTCCGTTACTTTTTAGGAGGCGACCGCCCCAGTCAAACTACCCACCAGACATTGTCCTCCATGTGGATAACACATGCAAGTTAGCAATCAGAATATATAAGGGTGGTATCTCAAGGATGGCTCCACTACGACTAGCGTCGTAGCTTCAAAGCCTCCCACCTATCCTGCACAAATATATCCCAATTGCAGTGTCAAGCTATAGTAAAGGTGCACGGGGTCTTTCCGTCTTGCCGCGGGTAGGAGGAATTTTCACCTCCACTACAATTTCACT